>Ga0256404_1007561_pt1 | contig 17061 bp, 23 predicted proteins | sample RumenRJG_01DNA_FD_185990 | JGI IMG/M metagenome (GOLD analysis project Ga0256404, IMG submission 185990) | Bovine rumen microbial communities from Lethbridge, Alberta, Canada - RJG_01 | ecosystem: Host-associated > Mammals > Digestive system > Stomach > Rumen | place: Canada: Alberta | collected...
AAAGCACCTCAGAAGAGATGCTTTCGATAAGGATCACTACTCAGTGCAACTATTGTACTATAAATGTTGTCCAAAAATATTCTCTCGGTTGCGGGTGTTCAATTTGCGGAGAATGGCGGAGAATGTTGCGATAGACCATGCTTTCTGCTATAATTCTTAAGAAGACAGAATGGACCAACAACAGGGAGAGTGATTTCCATGCTTAACGGACATCAAATCGCGCAGGCCCGTAAAGAAAAGGGGTTGACGCAGATCCAGCTGGCAGACTTGATGCATGTCAGCACAGAAGCGGTAAGCAAGTGGGAAAAAGGCGCGTATGCCCCTGGACCGGAAAAAGAAGATAAACTGCGCAGAATCCTTGGTATAGCATATGCAGAAGCAGACCTGAGAGACGTTCGGTTCTTCCATGAGCGGAATATGTCTGCGTTTCTTAAAGGAAAGTTTAATTCAGGGGATTTTCCCGAATCAGGTAAAGCATTGTCTTTTGCAAAGAAAATGCATGAGGGTCAGTACCGCAAGCCGACTGAGCTGAATATTCCTTATATCAATCATCCGCTTACGATGGCCTGCCACGCTATAGCGATGGGCTTGGAAGAGGATATCTTACTGGCGGCATTGCTTCTGCATGATGTATGCGAGGACTGCGGGGTATCACCGACGGAGCTTCCGGTCAGTTCTGAGGTGCAGGAGATCGTTGCTCTTGTGACCAAGCCAAAGCATGGCTTTTCAGAGAGCAAGTACTATGCAGCTATCATGAATAATCCCAAAGCGGCTCTCGTAAAATGCATTGACCGGTGTAACAATCTGAGCGGAATGGCAGCCGGGTTTTCGGACGAACGAATACAGGACTATATTGGTGAGACGAAGAAATACTATCCGGAACTGCTGAGAGCGGTCAAGGAACAACCGGAATACAACAACGCAGCCTGGCTTCTCCAATATCAGATCAAAAGCCTGCTGCTAGCGGCAAAAAGGATGGTAATATAACTCAAGCCGAACTTGAAATCCCCCAGAAAGATTTCAAGTCCGGCTTAGCCCTTACAACAGGACAGAATTAAAGCAGTAAGGGTTAGTTATTTCGCGAATCCTCTGACAAGGGCGGCAGATAAGCTTTCGGGAAGCGCATAATGCAGCCTTTGAGCGGATTCACAATCTGACTGATTCTCAAATCTCCCACAAGAGACAGAAGCATTGCCGCCTGAGCGTCGGAGAGACAGGAATATGACATCAGGTATTGATGCATCTTTCGAGAAGCATCGACGCTCGCCAGGTCCAAAGACTGGTCCCAGGCAATCGTGTAAATTGCATCGTTAGTTTCCAAAAAGGGCGTAGGGAGCTGCTCTTTGACGATAGTTACCCGGACGGTAACGGCAGCACTGACTTCGAGTCCGCAGATCGCGGTTTCACCGTCACCCTGAAGAGCATGACAGTCACCGATGGACAGCATTGCACCTGGAACCGATACTGGCAAATAGACGGTGGTTCCAATACCCAAATCCCGTATATCCAGATTGCCCCCGTGAGGCCCGGGGGAATGTGTGTCGCATGCTGTCGCTGGGCATGTGCCTATGACACCGATCATTGGACGAACCGGAATCCTGATGCCTTGATCGAATTGGATGATTCCATCCTGAATCTTGAAGATGCGACAGTGATTGCCGTTAACATGATATACGCCTTTACCCAGACGGACGCACATCATGCCATATTCATTTGGTACGATATCGAGAACTTCGACTTTCAGAGTGTCTCCGGGTTCTGCATCTTTGATATAAAGTGGGCCAGTGATGGGATTGTTGCGATTCATGTCCAGAAGACAGAAGTCCTTGTGATCAATATCAATCTGACCATCATAGCAGTCTTTGGTCATGAACGTGACGGTTTCCCCGGATTCAACTGTTAACGCGGGTGGAATAGCTGGATCAAAGAAAAAGCTTGTATTCTTTTCTGAGATTTGCTTCATATTAACGCCTCACAGACCAAGTGATTGCAGGACTGACAGAATCATATCATCTAGACCGGTGATTGTAAAGCGTAGAAGAACTGGGCTTAGGTCTGAAGGCTCTGTAAAAAAGAGATACAGCGGATCCCAGATAAACGGCAAAGGAGCTTGACTATGAAAAGACTTGTCACATTGCTGGCTGCGGTTGTTCTGTGTACCGCATTTTTGATCGGGATGCAGCCCCGAACAAAAGATTACCGGATTGCCGATGGCAACAGAATCAACTTTGGACACCTTCTTTCTGACTTGCTTGACGCTTATGAAAATAATTCGTCACAGGCACAGGATAGACTGACATTTGATCTGGAAACGATTAAGGCAGTCAGTACGAGAGATTGTGAAGTTGCCAAAGCAATCGCCGATCACTGGGCAAGTGTATATCTGGATAAAGAGTATCAACTGAACTTGTACCATGACGATGGTGAAGCTTCAGAATTAAACGCTTCAGGGATTCCGAACACATCTTCTCATGCGTTTGTTGTTCTCGGCTATGAGCTGAAAGACGGAGAGATGACAGATGAGCTGAAAGGCCGCTGTGAAGCAGCAGCTGCTGCAGCAAAGATGTATCCGAATTCCATTCTGGTCTGCTCGGGAGGTGCCACGGGAGCGAATAATCCGGAACACCATACAGAAGCCGGAATGATGCGGGATTATCTTGCTGAGCAATGTGGCATCAGCCCGGACAGAATCTTTACGGATGAAAGGGCAATGACTACGGCAGAGAATGCGGTGAATACCCTTGCAATTTTGAAAAGCAGGGGAGTCAGGACGATGACAATCGTCACATCCTCATATCATCAACGATGGGGACAGGTCCTTTATAACGCAATGTCAGCAGTCTATGGTCAGCAATATGGCTATATGCCTGAAATTGTCAGCAATTATTGCTTCAGTACAGAACCAGAGAATGAAGCCTTCCGGAATGATGCCAGAATTGCCATCGGACAGCTGGGCTCAATTCTGCATATACCAAGACAGGCAATGAACTCATAAAAATATGCTGCACCCCGGAGAATCTGAGTTCGTGTTTTAATTCTACCATATTAGCAATCGCATCCGCAATACTGTCAGGGCTTCTATTTGTCCTTCAGTTGTGAAGAGGCTAAAAAAGTGATATGATAGAGACCGACTGCAAATCTTGGAAAGCCGTAGGACATAATAGCAGGAAGAAGGAGGACAAATGCTGATCATTCACGTTGACATGGATGCATTCTATGCCTCCGTTGAAGTCAGAGATAATCCGGAGCTTAAGGGAAAGCCGCTGATTATAGGTGCCTTACCGACAGAACGCGGCGTTGTGGCAACCTGCAGCTATGAGGCGCGGAAATACGGCGTTCATTCCGCAATGAACATCAAAGAAGCCTACAGGCTTTGCCCGCATGGGATTTATATGCATGGCAACTTTGAGAGATACCGCGCTGTTTCCGCAGAACTGCATAAAATCTGGAATGATTATGCCTCAGCGTCAGAATATGTCGCATTGGATGAGGCATATCTGGATGTTACTGAGACAGCAGGAACCGTTGAACGGGCAAGAGAATTCGCACAGGAGATTAAACGAAGGGTCCTGGAGGAACAGAAGCTGACCTGCTCAGTCGGCCTCGCGTATTCGAAAACAGCGGCAAAAACTGCAAGTGAAGAAAAAAAGCCAAACGGTTATTTTGAGATCCTGACACCGGATGAATTCACGAATCTGCTTTCGGAACGGGATGTCAGAGCCTTGTATACCGTCGGGGCAAAGACGGCGGAAAGGCTGAACCAGCTTGGCATTTTCAACGTGAAGGACATAAAAGGGAATAGCGAGGATGTCATTAGAATCCTAGGAAAGCAGGGGAGACTGATTGTTGAGCTTGCTTCCGGAATTGATGACCGCAAGGTGATCCCTTATCGGCCGGAAGACGCGAAATCCATCAGCAGAGAGCTGACTTTCCAGGAGGACGTTTCTGACTACGAGTTTCTAAAGCATGCTCTTCTGCTGCTCGCAATAAGTGTGGAACGAAGAGCCAGACGAGTCGGACTGCGCGGAAAAGGCGTTGTGCTGAAGCTGACTTATGCCAATATGAAGAGCATTACCCGGTCAAAGATCGTTCCGGAAGCAGTTCATTCGATCACTATTTACCGGGAAGCAGTAAAACTGCTTAGCCAGGTTCAGCATGAGCCGGTACGCCTGGTCGGTGTCGGTATCTATAATCTGACTGACGGAGAATATGAGCAGCTGGTACTGGAAGGCTTTGAGCTGGAACAGAGTCAGAGTCCGGAAGAGGAACTGGAAAGGGAATTACAGCGGCTTCAGACAGTATATAATCTGGACTTCGCAGGCCATCTGGACCAGATATATTGTGGAGAGACGTTATACAAAACGATTGAGTATATGAGAAAAAAGAGACACTGATCAGACGCGTTCAGAAAGAAAGGGAAACAGATGAAGAGACGTTACAAGAATGATATTGAGCGCTATGGCAGTGATATCCTGAAATCAGAAGAACTGCAGCATGCGTATGACCAGACGCACCATACATGGTCAACAGTGGGCGAACACACATTGAGAGTTGCTGCAGCAAGCCTTGCAATCTGCTACGCACTGCGTAAAATACATGTCAGTACGGATACCTCAGCAGTGGTAAAAGGCGCATTATGCCACGATCTCGGGATCCTGGGCCGATATGAAAAATACAAATCGAACAAGGAGTGCAGCAGGCGGCATCCGGCAGACTCTGTCGAAATAGCGCGGAAACTTGTGAAAGACCTGCCAGAGAAATCTGCGGACATCATAGAACGTCATATGTGGCCGGCAGGACACAGCAAGGCTCCTAACTCGTTGGAATGCGTGATTGTTTCTGTAGCAGACAAGTATGCGGCGATTAAAGACTTGGTTCAGGGGAGTGAGATCAAGCATACCGGTATAAAAAACAAAGTACATGATCTTTTTGGAGAAGATAACAGTAGCGATTAATAACTTCGATAACGCCACTACCAAGACTCGTGTCTATTAACTGCGGCAGATACTATACAGATGAAACAGGCAATCTATATTATGGAGGATCCGGAATGCCAACAATCCGCTATTCATGTGAAGTGAAATACGAGAACGGAAAAGTACGTCCAAAAGGGGAATGTGCCAACTGCTGTGTTGATGTGACAGAAGAGGAGTATATCAAACTTGTCCAAGGAATCTCTGAAGGCAAAACACTGCCTGATATTTCCGGGATAGATGAAGTCCTAAATAGAATGCGCGATAATGTGATCCGATCCGATTCTTTCATGAACTTGAACGGTACTTACCGGGACCAAGCCCTTAAGACTCCCAGAAAGATTGAGAGTGTAGAAGTATTCCTCGACAAGCAATTCATAGGGCATATCCGCAGCCTTTCTGATCCAGTCGGAGAGATGACGCGTCCGGAGCAGATAATGACAGTTTACAGAAGTGATGGCTCCAGCGTGGAAATACGCTATCGCAGAGGCGAAGTAGAGTATAGGGACTCTAGAAAGAAGGGCACAATTGCCGTTATGACAGTTGATTCGTTCCTCAGCAGATTTGCGAACTGACTTTTGCGGCATTTACAGCAAATATCCAAAGGAGCAAACAATGGCAACATTAGCGATTCTCCAGTGATTCTCAACCGAAACGACACTTAAAGGATCAATAAAAATGTTTAATCATCATGATATCAAAAGAGACGCGTGCATGCTCCATGGACCCCTGAAGCATTGCGGCTACGACTGGTGGTGGCATTCTTTTACTGCGCAGGATGTTGAAACAGGGGAGGACAAACCCTTCTTTATAGAATTCTTTGTCTGCAACCCAGCCTTGGCGGAACCTGAGCCGGTTCTGGGGCAGCTTGCTTCGAACAAAGACGCGGGCAAACGCCCGTCCTATCTCATGGTCAAGGCAGGAACCTGGGGAGAAGACCATTGCCAGCTGCACCGTTTCTTCGCATGGAAAGACGTTCAGATGCATGGAGATGCTCCGTATGAGATAAAGGCAGTTGATTGCCTCGCATCCGAAACTATGCTCAAGGGCAGTATTTCTATTACATCCGAAGAAGCCGAAAACCATCCGGAATGGATGTGCGATGCAGGAAGCCTCTCCTGGAATCTTACAATAGATAAGAAAATTGCTTTCAATGTTGGATACGGAGCCAGCAAACCCTTGCGTGATGCTGAGGCCTTTGCCATGTATTGGCACGCAGAAGGTATGAAAAGTGCCTTTGCGGGAACCATTGTATTTAATGGGAAGCAATATAATGTATCTCCGGACAAGTGCTATGGGTATGCAGACAAGAACTGGGGGAGAGACTTTACTTCTCCTTGGGTCTGGCTGTCCTCCAGCTGCCTGACAAGCAGAAAAACCGGTAAAAAGCTCAACAACAGCGTCTTTGATATTGGAGGTGGACGCCCCAAGATATACTTCGTTCCACTGGATCGGCGCCTTCTTGGTGTGTTCTACTATGAGGGCAAAGAGTACGACTTCAATTTCTCCAAGCTGCACCTGCAGGTGAAAACAGAGTTCTCCTTTGAGGAGAAGGAAGACATTGTTGTTTGGCACGTGAGACAGGAAAATGTTCACGCTGTAATGGAAACAGAGGTCTTCTGCAAAAAGGAAGATATGCTGATGGTTAACTACGAAGCCCCTGATGGAACCAAAATGCACAATCATCTGTGGAATGGCGGTAATGGCTGGGGAACAGTTAAACTCTATGAGAAAGAAAATGGCAAGCTCATTCTCATTGATGAAGTTGAAGCAACCCATATTGGATGCGAGTACGGAGAATATGACGATACTCAGTGATGAACTTATATATCATGAAAAAACCAGCCGCGATCCTGTTTCTTGTATCTTTAGTGATCTTCCTGTGTGCGTGTGGAAGCACATTTAAGATCAAGGTCGTTGGAGGTGCGGATCTCCTGATTTCCTGCCCTAAATCCGCCGCAGCGGGAGAAACCGTGACGGTAGAAACAAAGACCGTTACGGATGGCCGGGTGGAAGTGACCGCTACAGGGACTGAAGTAAAAGCTGTTCAGGGTGATCTGTTCCAATTTGTCATGCCAAAACAGAACGTAGATATACGAATACTGTTTGTCGGGGATGACCTATCATGAGCAAGAAGAAACACAGTAGACAGAGGAGAACCGTATGAGTATGAGCACGATTGATCTGATCCAGGAAGCTTTTAATAGTCATAATATCAAGTATCGCCTCGTAGAGACAGAACAAATCTCTTTCATTGATGCCGGATATAATATCCAGGGCGGTCCGACCGTACGCTTCCACTTTATTTCGCAGGACAGAGATGACAGCAACGACGTCCAGATTAGAATCTTCGGACTCCTGAATAAGATCGGGACGGAAAAACGGGGCGCTATCCTTGAGGCCTGCAATAAAATCAACAGCGAGCTGCGTTTCCTGAAGTTCTATGTGGATAAGGAAGGAAATCTGTCCGGGCAGGCGGATCTGCCTACAAAAATCTCAGAGGATTGCGTGGGGGAGTGCTGCTTTGAACTTTTCGTCAGGAGCATGCAGATCCTGGACCAGTGTTATCATTATTTCCCTGAGGCGTATTATTCCGCTCCAGCAGCGGACAAGAGTGAGAAACTGCTGAATACGCTCAATGCTCTGAAGGATTTGCGGGATAATCCAATAACGATACAAACAGAAGACAGTGACAGGAGCAATGACAAATGACGAGGAAAAAGCTGAATCCCAGAAATATCCCCATGAAGGGAAGGTCTATCAATATAGACGCGATCATAGACGAGTCCATGAGGCATGACATGGAGCATGCCAGATTGCTGGTGGCAGCTGCGCTCCGGAAAGAGATGAGCTCTGACAAAGTAGTTCACATATTTCGACGTGAAATGTAGGACTATTGGTGATTGGAGAAAAGACATGAAACATGAATGCAAGATCACTGTTCTTGATAAAAAGTGTTTTACAGACTATCAGGAGCAGTATTTGGCTGATCCGAAGTCAGGTCCGTGCCCATTTTTCAATGTGGGGGACACATTTCTCTTGAAACGGACGTCGCAGCAGGATGATTTCTATCATCTTATGAACGGCAAATTCTGCGGAGAGGCATGGGATGCCATTAGCCGTTATGTCTATGCTGCTCTTCAGGGCGGTTCGATTATGAAAGGCTGGACCAATGATGACAGAATGATGATTGCCTGCTGTAACGATGGTACAAGGCCTGTCATCTTTAAGATTGAGCGCGTGGATATTCCTGAGAATGAGGAAGAGCGCGAATGGCTCTCAAAACAGGACTTCACGAATACTGCTGGGGATGCATATACCGGATGAAGAATACAGAACAAGTTAAGCGGATTCTTATGAGTGCGCTGGGAGTAATCATCTGCGGAATCAGCGTAGGGATGTTCAAACATGCTTCATTGGGCGTAGACCCCTTCCAGTCCTTGATGAGCGGTTTGGATGCAGTGATTCCGATTCGCTTCGGTACACTGTATGTAATTGTTAATCTTCTGCTCCTTACATTTGCGTTGATTTTTGATAAGCATAAGATTGGCCTTGCAACGCTGATCAATCTTTTCCTTCTCGGATATATCGCAGAGTTCTCGCAGGGAATATGCCAAACACTTTTTCCAGAGATCGGTATAGCAGGGAGATTTGTTCTTCTTATGATTGCCATTGTCATCATGTGCCTTGCATCAGCATTCTACTTTACGGCTGATCTGGGGGTATCCACCTATGACGCGGTCTCCCTGATCTGGTCAGAAAAGCAGAGCCGTATTCGATTCCAGTATTGCAGAATTATCTGTGATCTCATTTGTGTCTGCGCCGGAGCGTTGCTCTGCAAGATCGGCGGTATCAATATCTTTGGAGAAATCAATATCGGGACAATCATAACGGCTTTCTTCATGGGACCGCTGATCGCATTCTTTAATGAAAAAATAGCAAGACCTATTCTGTATGGAAAAGATGTCCAATAATAACAAGAGAGGCGTTGCCTCAGCAGTTTCACATTTTGTGATACTCTCAGAGGCAACGCCTTATCGCTTGTTTAGAGGTTCAAAGTAGAATTCGGTTCCGTGATTTTATATACTGTACTCCTTAAGTATGTCGTAAATAGCGTCAGTCTTCCCAATCATGAACCCGATTGCACTTAATGTAGCTTCCGCTACGTTGCTTTCATTAACAAACATGTACATCTCAACTGTGACGGAGTAATCGGAATCATCAATATATAGTTTGATGCCACTGATTTGTCTGTTGAGCATGTTGATTTCATCTAAAACTTCCGCACGGTCTTCCTCGGCAAAATCTATCAGATTATACATCATCAGCTGAACCCGATCCTGAGACTCATTAAACAACAGCATGATATTGCTGGTATAAGGAGAGGCGTTTCCCTTATAGGTGAGACTGACAAGATCGTAATTGGTTCCGTTTGCATCAGTAATAGGGGCCTTGAGCGTATATGTTATGCCTCTTTCCAAGTCGGCAGCAGCGAGGAAATTCCGTGTAGTAGCATATTGCGGCTCTTCTGCGAATGCGGTTGTGCTGAAAAGAAGAGAAAGTACCAGGGACAATATGATGATTGGTTTCTTCATGTGTATGCATCCTTCTTCAGTATTACTTGGAGGCGAGATGATTACAGACTGGATGAGAGGTTTAAATGATTCCGAGAGGAATAAGAATAATCAGCAATAAGGCAACAAGACCCCAGATTGCTATCAGAAATCTGTTTCTTTTTGCAGGTGCCATGTCCGGGACATAGTTGCTTGCCAGAAAAAACGGGATATAGGTAGTTACAAAGACCGGCAGTACACCCCACCAGCGATAGACCCAGATGAAGGAATGGTTTGAAGTCCCGGCAAGGAAGGATTCGACCAGGGCAAATAACAGCGCCATGCTCAAAGCACCTGCGAGCCTGCAATCTATTCCACCTTTACCATTCTCTGAAAAGAACCTTGCAGTTCTGTCCTTCGGCAGCATCTTGAAAGAGATGATACCGGCAAGGGAGAACATCATAGACAGTTCCCAGCAGACACCAATCAGAAGAATGAATGTTGTCGATTCATTACTGACTGACCATAGAGGATAGCCTGTGACATGACCGATTATCGCGTTGCCAATTTCGTAGAGCCAGTGGACGCCGTACAGTGCCAGCCCGGCAAAAATAGCATCATAGTTTTTCCTGTTGATTTCTGTCCAGTACACATAGAAAACAACAGCCAGAATGAAAATGAAGGTCCAGTTGAAATTATCCGTGCTTCGTACTTGTATTTGGCTAACCAGATCTTTGGCGTGCTGAGATCCGTCGCCCCAAAAGACTAACATTTTTACAACTCCTTTCTCATGTATTTTTGATAAATCTGTATAGACAGTTTAACACAGAAAACAAGCGAATACAATCCGCTAAATAATGGCGCTCGAGAATAAAGGCGACTTTGACAGGGAGATGGATATATTGTAAAATGCAATTACTGAAATGGTTGCTGAATAGTACGGAAACCTATTGTTTTCTGTGGTGACTATATGAGAACTTTACGTTATTACAACAATAATGCAGAGACATACGCGGAACAGACAAGATATTTGGACGTCTCCCAGCTATACACAGATTTTGAAGAGTGCCTATGCCCCGGAGCCAGAATACTTGATCTTGGCTGCGGCAGCGGAAGAGACAGTAAGTACTTTCTTGAACGTGGATATGACGTGACTCCTGTGGATGGATCCGCCGAAATGTGCCGTGTCGCTTCGGAATATCTGGGCATACCGGTTCAGCAGAAGCTGTTCTCAGAACTAAAGTACCGGGAAGAATTTGATGGAATCTGGGCTTGCGCATCTTTGCATCATGTGCCAAAAGAGCAGATTGCGGACATCATGAATAGAGTCAGCCGTGCGCTGAAGCCCCAGGGGGTTCTGTATGCGTCATTTAAGTATGGCGATGATGAAAGAGTAGTTGACGGCAGGTTTTTCTCATTCTATAACGAAACGGATCTGGACTGGATCTCAGATCTTGGACTGATCGAATACTGGATCACAGAATATGACCGCCCAGAGCGGCCCAGAGAGAAATGGCTCAATACGTTATGGAGAAAAACGTGACACCGCACTTAAGAAATTGCTTTTGAATGTCCGGCAGGCAAACGAGGCACGACATGACAAACACAATAGAAGCTGCTAAAGAATATATAAAAGAGTTGTTCTCCGGCAATGCGGGAGGGCATGATGCTTCGCATACGATGCGCGTCTATCAGAACGCACTGCTTATAGCAAAAGATGAGAATCCATGCAATATGGAAATAGTCTCGCTGGCGGCCTTGCTTCATGATGCAGATGATCATAAGCTTTTCCATACGGAGAATAATTCCAATGCAAGACAGTTCCTAGCCAGCCAGAAACTCGATGAGGAACTGATTGAGCAGATTATACGAGCAATTAATTCTGTTTCATTTAGCCGGAACAGAGGAAGAAAGCCGGAAACTATCGAAGGCATGATCGTTCAGGACGCAGACCGGCTGGATGCGATCGGGGCAATTGGTATAGCCCGAACCTTCGCCTATGGCGGTGAACATGGGAGAAGCCTTGAGTCATCTGTTCAGCATTTTCATGATAAGCTTCTGCTCCTGAAGGAAGAGATGAATACTGAAGCCGCCAGGAAGCTGGCGGAGGACCGGCACAGGTTTATGGAGCAATTTCTTCTGGAGTATCAGAAGGAGGCGGACATGAACACTCAGACGAGGTGATTTGATGGCTTCTGAACAGGAAAAGCGGCTGCATCGGTGCTGCTTTACAGGGCATCGGCCCGAGAAACTGGAACAGTCAGAGGAAGAAGTCCAGGAATGGCTGACTGATCAGATTGAAAATGCCATCGATGACGGATATCTCACTTTCATTACCGGCATGGCAATGGGTGTAGATATATGGGCAGGGGAGATCGTTGTCCGGCTTCGCGAACAGGATCCGAGGCTGCATCTGATTGCAGCGGTGCCGTGGCAGGGATTTTCTGCAAGATGGAAACCTGAATGGAAAAAACAGTATGAGCAGCTGCTGAAGAGAGCAGACCTGGTCAGATATATCAGCCGGACCTATAATCCGGAAGTATTCACCATACGAAACAAGTGGATGATAGATCATAGCTCCAGAGTAATCGCTTTTTATAACGGTTCTGACGGCAGTACCAAAGAGATGATTGAAACTGCAAAAGAAGCAGGCCTTGAAGTCATTACCGGCGGAGAGCTGCCGCCGAGGGAAAAACGGATAAAAGGTACTGAGCCAAAACTGGTGAGGGAATATCCCCTCAATTTGATTGACGCGATTATGAACTGCGCAACGTATCAGGCTTCCAGTCCTGTTCTTCCGGAAAGTATCCCGGATGATTTTGACAGAAGACTGAAGACTGCTGCTTCCACAATCAAAGATGAACGTGCCTATGACTATCTTGCTGCTCGTTATAAAGAAAAATGTACTTTGCAGCAAATAGCTGAAAGAGAAAATCTGTCAAGAGAGCGGATCAGACAGCTTTTGGAGAAATATATAAAGCGGCTCAGAAATCCGGATATCCTGAGATATTTCGACTGTGGAATTGAGAATATTCCGGATAAAACGACTGCAGCCATGGTAACAAGACTTCAACAGTGTGAGGATATGAGTCGGTAATGAGTAAGACAGTATTTGGGCTCCAGCGGCGAGTTGTAGCTGCTGAAACATCTCGATCCTGGAAAGAGGCACCCCATGTGAGTTTCACTTATGAGATGAACTTCACACAGCTATATGACTGCCTGCATGAAGCAAAAACAAAAGGCATCTCGATTAACACGGTGATTTTGAAACTAATAACAGAAGCCCTGAAAACAGCGCCTAAAATGAATGCAACCATGCAGTATTCAGCGTTTCTTGCAGCGGGAAAACTGGAAACACATGATGAGATTGCAATCACACTGCCAATGACCTTCCCAAACGGCAAAATGATGGCTGTCAGAATGCACCATTTTGAGAACAAAACATTGAGTCAGATGCAGCAGGAAGTGGATCGCGCATCGGAGAAAGTGAGGCACACTGACTTGAATGCGGTCCTTCAGCCGTTGGCGGTCAAACATACTGCAAAACTGATGCTGAAAGGCCATCTGGTGACAGGGATCGGACGAATGTTAGGATGCGTTCAGCAGATACTGGCAAAAGAACAGACCTGTTACGTACCGGAGGGCGAAGGCCTGAAAGAGGAGGATTTGCTTCCTGGTTCGATTACAGTATCAAATCTGGGGTCACTATATCCAAATATGAAAGGGTATCCTTCGCTTATCGAAATTGTACCGCCAACGGTATGCGCAATCGGGCTGGGAGCAATTCAGGAAAAAGCAATCATAGGAGAAAGCATCTATACCGGACATGTGCTGCCAATGTGTATTGTTTTTGATCACAGAGCATTGGACTTTGGCGACATCATTCCGTTTATGAGAGAACTTGATCAGATCAGTGAGAGACCGGAGTTGCTTCGAGAATGGATAGCACAATGATCCTTATGGTGATGTAAAATCATGAGAGTTGCAGTAATGACATTTCGGCTCCATGCCTCTTGGGTGCACAGCCTCAAGGAAAAGAGAATGATCGTAAAAAGCATCATTGCCAGGCTACAAAACAGATTCCATGTATCTGCAGCTGAAGTTGATGAGCAGGACACGCATCAAATTATCGTCCTTGGTGTCGCGTCGATCATCCCTGTTCATGGGTACGCGGACAGCCTGATGGACGAGATCTCGCATTTCATTGAGGAAAACTGTGAGGCAACGATTCTTGATGAGGAAAGAGAGATTCGATGACGGTTTTTGTAGATGCGGATGCCTGCCCGGTTACACGCATTGTAGAGCAGATTTCTAAGCAATACGGCGTCCCAGTCGTTCTGCTGTGCGACACAAATCATGTGCTGACTTCTGATTACAGTACTGTGAATATTATAGGGGCCGGACCGGATGCTGTGGACATTGCGCTGATCAATCAATGCAAGTGCGGAGATATCGTGGTTACTCAGGACTTCGGAGTAGCTGCTTTGACCTTGGGCAAAGGGGCAAAGGCAATTCATCAGAGCGGAAAATGGTTCACAGATGAGAACATAGACGGACTCCTGATGCAGAGACACGTTGAGAAGAAAGCGAGACGGATCAGTAAGCATCACCTGAAGGGACCGCATAAAAGAACAGATGAAGACGATCGGCATTTTGCGGAAAGCTTTATTAAGCTGATTCAGTGTTCGCTTGAAGAAAGGCCCGAGGAAGGCAGCAGAGAATGAAAATCCTTTGTCTTGGAGATTCAAACACATGGGGATATGACCCGCGATCCTTCTACGGATCAAGATATCCGGCGGATGTGCGATGGACGGATCAGCTTGGTGATTCTACGGTGATAAACTGCGGAATGAACGGGCTTTCGATCCCGCAAAATGCTTTGGTTTATAGGGACCTGATCAAAAGCAAGTCTCCGGATTTGACGATTGTGATGCTTGGAAGCAATGATTTGCTTGAAGGGGCATCCGCAGCAGTTACTACAGAGCGAATGAATTCGTTTCTTATGGAGATCAAAGCAGTAACTCCTGCTATACTCCTGATCTCACCGCCTTCAATGCGGCGAGGAGAGTGGGTACAAAGTGAGAAACTGATCAGAGAATCTAAAAAAATTGGAACAATGTACAGGAAACTGGCGGAAAGTCTTGAAGTACTGTTTGCTGATGCAGATGAGTGGCAGGTTGATCTTTCTTTTGATGGAGTCCACTTTACTGAGGAAGGACATGCTTCATTTGCAGAAGGATTAAAGAGAACTCTGAGAGTGTTCAAATCATCACCGTTTGACGGATGCAGCAAATGAGCCAATATGACTTTGCCTTTACTGATCAGCAGGAGGCTCTTAATCTGATCTGATTCTGCCGGCTCTGATCACAGGTCAAACATGGCTGCTTTAAGGAGAAATGAAGCAATGAACAAGAATGTACCATGGAAGGATATCGTCCTGATTGTAGCGATTATTTACTTTCTTTCCCCGATTGATCTCGCTCCGGGCGTTTTAGCAGATGATCTTGCTGCAATGGGTGCGGCTTTGCTTCCGTATCTGAAGCGGATGTTATGGCTATGAAGATATCATCAGAAAAGATTCAAAACTCGATGACCGAACAATGCAATCGCAGAGGATATGCTGCGCCTGTCGATGTGCTGATGGATATCGGTGTGCTCGACAAGAAAAAATATGAAGACTGGCGATTTGGGCGGGTAGATTATCTCGAACGTGTCTGCAATACCAATCTTCATAAGCTATCAGAGATTATGAAGGCCATCCGCATATGCGCAAAAGACCTTGACCTCAAACCTTCCTATAGCGACTACCAGCAATGGGGAGCAAAGAATCACAAACTGAGATTCTCAAAATCCAAGGATCCTAATATAGAAAAGCACTATGCAACGCATTACTGCATTAAGAAAGTAGACCGCAGGGATACTGCAGAAAATGCCACGAACTGAGATGATTCTAGTATTCTCAGAATGAAAAAGAGTACCTGGAATGGATTGATAAACTTGATACACAATTGAAAACCACCGGGAAAAGAATTTGTCAGAGCCTGAAGTGAGGTATGCTTAAGCCGCGAACTTTTCCTGAGCAACTTCAAGGCAATCTGCGAGAGCAGGGCGGAGTTGCAGTACGATTCGCTGACGGATGAGCAGTATAACCATGCGCTCTGCGAGATGACCGATCAGGCTCATCAGATCTGGAATGTTCTGCAGGAACGTGCAGATTGGTCGATTGAGCGTGAGACCGAGGAATCAAAGTCTAAGGTTGTATCGGATATGCTGCCTCAGATCCGCGAGGTTATCCGTCTGAAAAACGGAAAAGAAGAAGCTTTTACGGAAACAGTTCTCAATGTTTGCAATCTCTGTCTCTCCGGCCAGCCGATTTCTCTGGACGCCATCACCCGAGTACTGAGAACAAGAGATGAGAATGGAAAGAAAATAACCCTCAAGGCCAACAAGTCCCTAATTGAAGGACACTGGAATGCTATCATAGACAAATGGCAAGCCGTAATCCATTCTTGCACGATGGAAGTGTTGGCGGGCCTGATTCCGGAATACCGAGAATATAAGAAGAATCTCAAAGTCGCTTCTCAGCAGGATCTTCTGTACTGTACGAGAGACCTGCTTAAAAACAGTTCCGAGGCCAGACAGTATTTTCATCAGAGGTACAAATGCATTTACGTGGATGAGATGCAGGAAACTGACCCAGTTCAGGCACAGATTCTGTTTTATCTCGCTACAGATGAAGAGCATTTTGACCCAGATGACTGGAGAAACTGCAGACCTGTTCCGGGAAGTCTCTTCCTTGTAGGGGATCCCAAACAGGCGATTTACCGCTTCCGTGGAGCGGATATCGGCGTATACAAGACCCTGATGGATCTGTTTCGCAGCGGCATCGGCGAGGTCGTCACTCTCCATTTCAACTATCGCAGCTCCAGCGAAATCACTGCCTTCTCAGACGCTGTTTTCGCTGACAGACTGACTTCGGGCCCGTATCAGGCAGAATACAGCAGTATGACTGCTGGCCATGGGAGCTCTGCACGGACTATGATTCGAGCCTATCCGTCTACGAAGGACTCCGATCCCCAGAGAGTCGCTGCCTTTATTCATCAGATGGTTGCGGACAAGGTCCCTTTGGGCCTTGAGGGCAACGAACATGAAGCTTCATACAGGGACTTCATGATTCTGACCAACAGAAACGGCAGGACAGAGGCCTATGTGAAGGCTCTGTCCGAATACGGCATTCCATGCAGCATGTCTGGGGCAAAGAAGTATGCTGAGATCCCGCAGATCAAAAGGCTCACAATTACTCTGAAGTATCTTGCAGACACCGGAGATGAACTGAGGCTGGCTTCCGTCCTTGCAAACTGCTACAGTATTCCGTTCCCGGTTATGAGGGCATATCGGCAGCGAACTGAGCGCCTGAACGCAGATCACCATCGCGTAAAACGTGCTCTGCTGAACGAAGATCAAGCCTCGGAATTTGAGCCGATATTTTCGGCACTGGATGAATTAGAGCTTTTGCGAGCCAAAGCAAGATCCGC
>Ga0256404_1007562_pt1 | contig 17060 bp, 12 predicted proteins | sample RumenRJG_01DNA_FD_185990 | JGI IMG/M metagenome (GOLD analysis project Ga0256404, IMG submission 185990) | Bovine rumen microbial communities from Lethbridge, Alberta, Canada - RJG_01 | ecosystem: Host-associated > Mammals > Digestive system > Stomach > Rumen | place: Canada: Alberta | collected...
GAAAAAGTGAGACCGTGAAATGGTCGTATTTCTCCATGAATCCGTGAGTATAACGGCTTCCTGACACGTAGACGGTCACGACAGGCATCTCCCACAGCTGACCCAGGCCGCCCCATGAGATGGTCATGGCATTCATCTTTTCCTCATTGCCTGCAGCAAGGACAATCCAGTCCTTGGCAAATAATTCCACCGCATTCCCAGGGATGTTTCCGGCCTTTATCTCCTGCCATTGACCGTCCGCCTTGAGAGAGCCTGCATCGCAGTTGCCTGCGCTAGCCCTGTACTGTCCGGCACAAGCAGATAATAGAATACTCATAAATATTGTAACTATTTGCTTTAATCGATGTTCGTTCATTAGCCATTGTTCTCGGTAACAAATGACAAATATAGTGAAACTTATTCGAAATGACTTTACTAAGCGTGAAGGAACAGACGGGGATATTTATTCAAGATCAGGAATCACTGGTTCACAGTAGGTAATAAAAGAATGACCTGATCAATGACATTACGGCCATTATCAGGACAATACTTGCTAATCAGTTCATCAAATCGTCTATATTTGTTGTCCTTGGGGACGAGCATGTCATAGAGCTCGTAATAAGGACTCATTGGGAACTTGTCTACTATCTTGAACATAACCTTTCTTAAGTGCTATACGAAGACAGTAAAATAAATGACAAATGCAAATAAATAATTGGTGATCAATATAATAAATATGGAGCTAAAAAATGCCGAATTGAGCGAGGGCTTTTCCAGTGGTCTCGTCGAGAAGGTTTTCGGATGTCAAATAATAAAAATTTTATCAACTATTGTAGAAATACACTTTAAATTCAGTATTTTTGTTTAGCTACATAATTGAAATATGAACTTATATTATTGACATTGGGATAATAACCACATGTTCCACCAATTTTTTTAAAAAATATATGACTTGTGCCGTAGCTTGGTACAAGTGGGGACTAAATTTGCATCAAAAAAGTAAATAGAGTCATGATAATTTCACATGTTAGAAACTCAGATGGTGCTATTCAAAGTAATGAAGAGCATTCCGAAGGCGTATCCAAGCTATGTGAAAAGTTTGCTGGTGAATTTGGTTTTGGCGAATGGGGTCGAGTGCTAGGGGAGCTGCATGACAAAGGGAAAGAACGGAAGACTTTCCAAGAGCATATAATTAAAGATAGTGGTCTTGACCCTTCTGTAAGAGTAGAAGGAGACTATCAGCATGCATATGTCGGTGCGCTTCTGGCAAGAAAACTCTTTGGCCCAACTGCGGACAATTTTTTCTCGAACCCCATCGCTGGTCACCACAGAGGATTATACGACATTGATGAACTTCAATCTGTGCTAAATGAGAGGACCCTGCCGACAGAAATCGAACCAGTACTCTCTAAATTCAACCTGACGAAGCCTCCATACGTGCCTGAAAAGCAAGATTTCCATCACCTCTACCGAATGCTCTTCTCTTGTCTCGTAGATGCCGATCGTCTTGACACAGAACGGTTCATGAACCCAGAGTCCTATAAGCTGAGACAAGGAAGAGCCACGTTGGAAGGCCTTCTGCCAAGACTTGAAAGCTACCTAGAAGCACTGAAATTATCCTCCAAGGACACAGAGGTCAACAGAGTCCGCGATGAGGTTCAAACGTTATGTCGACGAGCTGCAGACTCTCCACAAGGCTTCTATAGCCTTACCGTTCCTACAGGGGGAGGTAAAACGCTGTCTTCGGTACTGTGGGCCATGCGGCACGCAGTCAGCCACGGACTTAAGCGAATCATAATAGCGATCCCATATACCAGCATCATAGTCCAGACAGCCAGTATTCTGAAAAGTATCTTTGGCGAGGAAAATGTATTGGAACATCATTCTAACTTTGATTTGGATGCTATAGAGGATACTGAAGATGTCATAAGAATACAGCTGGCTATGGAGAATTGGAATTATCCAATCATAGTTACGACCAATGTCCAGCTCTTCGAATCTATGTTCAGCAATAAGACATCGGCATGCAGGAAACTCCACAACATAGTGAAGAGCGTACTGATTCTTGACGAAGTCCAGACCCTTCCTACCAATTTCCTGCAGCCCATCGTCGATGCATTGAAGACCTATAATAGAATCTTCGGGATCTCTGTATTGTTCACGACTGCAAGTCAACCTGTACTGAGCGGACTGATCGAAGGATGCAATCCTATGGCCAAATTTACCGGGATAAAAAATATTACAGAGATTATCCCAGACTCCTTGAAGTTGCACGAAACTCTGCGCCGTGTCAGACTTGACATAGATGAGACACCTAGAAGCTATGATGAAATTGCTGCCATTCTGTGCAAGCATAAACGAGTCCTCTGTATCGTAAACACGAGGCGAGATGCCAAGGAAATTTTCAAGAGACTACCTGGCGAAGGCGTAACCTTGCATCTGTCAAGAATGATGTGCCCAGATCATGTGAAAGAGACACTCGAAAGAATCAAGGCAACTTTGAAGGATGTCTCTTGTGAAATTGTGCGCGTGGTTTCTACACAACTTGTCGAAGCTGGAGTCGATATTGATTTTCCTGTTGTCTATCGGCAGGAGGCTGGACTCGATTCGTTGTTACAGGCGGCTGGCCGTTGCAATCGAGAAGGGAGGCTGCCAATAAGCACTACGCACGTATTCAGCCTCACGAAGGAACACAATCTCCCTAAAGGCGACATGGCAGATGCCAACAATGCGCGTATGGCATTAAATGAAGATAGTGATTGGTTTGCGCCAACAACTATGACTGAATATTTCAAACAGCTCTATAGCAGAAAAAGCAGCTTCGACGTAAAGGGAATGAGCGGTTATCTCTATAACCCAAAAGATGTCGGTTTTGAGACTGCTAGCAAAGAGTTTCGTCTCATAGAAGACGGCAGCGTCTCTCTCATCGTCGCATGGAAAGACAGTCTCAAACTTGTAGAAAATCTGAGACGTGATGGCGCTTCATACAGACTGATGAAGCAACTATCCAAGTATAGTGTCAATGTCTATAATTATGATTATGAGGAATTACGTAAAATTGGTGTTGTGAAAGAAATTGCTGATGGAGTCTTTGTAATTGAGAATAGGGAACAATATGATAATAAACTAGGATTACTTACTGATAATCAATGGGATGATAAATTGTTAATGATATAAATCACTTAAATTTTTTACGACATGGAATATTCTGATAAAGAATACTGCCTCGAAGTTTGGGGCGACATGGCTTGCTTCACTAGACCGGAATTCAAGGTTGAGAGAGTAAGCTATGACGTCATCACGCCATCATCAGCTAGAGCAATCTTCGAAGCTATTCTATTCAAACGCTACGCCATGCGCTGGCAGATTACAAAGATCGAGGTGCTTAATCCCATCAAATGGACTTCTGTAAGGCGAAATGAAGTTGGCGCCTTAGCAAGCAAGAAGCCTATTTACATAGAAGACAAGCGCCAGCAAAAGAACACTCTCGCGCTGAAAGATGTACGTTATCGTATCTGGGCCAAATTGATATTCATTCCTGTAAAAGACCGCTTAAAAGAAGCATTTGTGAAGCACCAGCCTGGGGATGACGAAAACCCAATGAAATACTATCAAATGTTCGAGAGGCGGGCCAGCCAGGGTCAGTGTTTCACACAACCTTACTTAGGCACACGTGAGTTTTCCACTTCATGGCGAATGGTTGACCCAGATAAAGAGACGCTCGTCCCTGCAATTCCAGAGACCAAGGATTTTGGCATCATGCTTTACGACATGGATTTTTCCAATCCGAAAGACATCCAAGCCATGTTTTATCGTCCTCAAATGAATAATGGGGTCATTGTTGTTCCACCTTTTGATAGTAAGGAGATTCTGCGATGATACTAAAAGCACTTTACGATTATTACAATAGGTGCGGGAATCTCGCGCCTACTGGGATGGAATACAAAGAAATTAGTTTTCTTATTGTTATAGACGAAGACGGTAGATTTAAACGGCTGGAGCGACGTGTAGATGCCAAAAATGGTCAAAAATTTTTGGTCATGAAAGGAGTTCGATCCGGAACGCTTCCAAAACCATATCTTTACTGGGATAATGTTGAATATGTTCTAGATTATAATAAAGCTGAGTCCGAGCTTTCCGAAATCAGAGAAAAGCTCGCACAAGAATCTGACGAAGATAAGAAAGCTGAATTAGCCAAGAAAGAGGCAAAGCTGCAAGATGAAGTCAACAAAACCCATAACAAGAATGCCGCTCTTGTAAATAAATATAAAACTATTGCCGAACAGTTCCCTGAAGAAAAGGATTTGACTGCTGTCTCCAAATTTTATGAGAATAATGAGTTATCTGCCGTGAGAAAAGACAAAAGTTGGCCTGAGGTTGAGAAGAAACCAACAGTTAATGTTTCATTCATGATTGAAGGCAATACTAAAATTGTTGCCGAAAACGCTTGTTTGAGGACCTTGGCCGAAATATCTGACAGCAAGACAGACTCAGATGATGCGATTTGTCTAATTACAGGTGAAAAATGTGACCCTGTGACTACGACATCCCCTACCGCCATCATAGGAGGTCAAGCGACAGGACGCCTTGTTGCTTTCCAGATTAATTCAGGATATGACTCCTTTGGCAAATCCAAGGGTCTCAACGCACCTATATCCAAAGATGCGGAATCAGCATTTACGACAGCCCTGAACAAGTTGTTGTCTAAAGATTCCCATAACAAGTTCGTGTTAGGCAACCGTTCATTTGTATTTTGGGGCTCATCGAACGATGAGGCCTCCGAGAAAGTCGAAGATGGGCTATTCTGTCTTGTTGGTTATCAACAAGACGATGACAATGATGACCCCAATGCCAAGATAGAAGAAGTACGCAAAGTATTTCAATCAATCGCTTCCGGCGTACTTAAAACAAACCTGGATGACCGCTTCTACATTTTAGGTCTTGCCCCCAATTCGGCCCGCATCGCAGTTGTATATTGGTCCGAAACATCGCTGTTCGATTTCGCTTCGAAGATTGTGAAACACTTCTCCGACATGGAGATTATCGATGCAAGAAAAGATCGTAAGCCATACATGGGGCTTAAGGATATGCTCTTAACTGTAACATTGGGAGGAAAACTTTCTGATGTAACGCCAAACTTGCCTGAAGCGGTAGCAAAAAGTATTTTCCAGGGAACGCCGTATCCGCATACTCTTTATGCATCTTGCATACGCCGTATCAGGGCCGAAAATGGGGATGTCCGCATAGCTCGCGCAGCTATTCTCAAGGCATATCTTAATAGACAGAATGACAGTAATAACAAAAAAATAAAGGTTATGTTAGACAAAGAAAATCAAAACCAAGGCTACCTTTGTGGCCGACTGTTCGCCGTCCTCGACAAAATACAAGAAGAGGCCAACGGAATTCACAGCATTCGTGAACGATACATGAATGCGGCAAGCTCAACTCCTTCTACAGTATTCGCCACAATCTTAAATCTTTCTGTGCACCACACAGAGAGTTTATCAAATGAAGCTCGGCGTATTTATTTTGAAAAATTGAAGCAGGAGATTATCAGCAAGATTTCTTCAGATGGTTTCCCAGCCCATCTTGACCTGAAAGAGCAGGGAAGATTCTTCGTGGGATATTACCAGCAAAGACAGGATTTCTTCATCGGAAAAGATGAAGGCAACAAATAATAAAACTATTAATACATTGCTATTATGTCAGAACTAAAGAACAGATTTGATTTCGTTTACATCTTTGATGTACAAGACGGGAACCCAAATGGCGATCCAGATGCTGGGAACCTTCCTCGCATAGATGCAGAGACTGGAATGGGACTTGTGACAGACGTATGTCTTAAACGCAAAATCCGCAACTACGTTCAAATTTCAAAAAACCTTGCACAAGGTTACGACATCTTTGTAAAGGAGAAGGCCATTTTGAATGATGAGATTGACAAAGCTCATGATGATGACTCGGTCAAGAGCAAAGAAGCTGCCGGTGACAAGACTGCCGCTGCAAGGAAATACATGTGCGATAACTATTATGATATCCGTGCATTTGGGGCTGTGATGTCAACAGGGAAAAATGCTGGACAGGTAAGAGGCCCGATACAGCTCACATTTTCCCGTTCCGTTGATCCTATTACTCAGTCTGAGCATTCTATCACAAGAATTGCTGTAGCCACAAAAGACGAGGCAGAAAAGCAGAAAGGTGAAAATCACACAATGGGGCGCAAGAATACTGTCCCTTACGGCCTTTACGTTTGCCATGGATTTGTATCAGCCAATCTCGCAAAGCAGACAGGCTTCTCCACTGAAGACCTGGACCTTTTCTGGGAAGCCTTGAAGAACATGTTCGACCAAGATAGATCTGCATCAAGAGGACTTATGAGCGCTCAGAAACTATTCGTATTCAAGCATGATTCATCTCTTGGCAACGCCGCGGCCAATAAACTTTTCGACCTCGTACGTGTCGAGAAAAAGCCTGGCGTTGAAGTCCCGAGAAAATTCTCCGACTATGAAGTAACAATTGACAGGGAGAATCTTCCTGAGCATGTTACGATTGAAGAGTTTCTCTAGTGTATTACTCTGACGATGATATGCTCATGCTGTCGGGGATCCAGCACTTCGTGTACTGTCCCCGACAATGGGCATTAATTCACTTAGACCAAGTATGGGAAGACAACCGGCTCACTGCCGAAGGAGAAGTGCTTCACAAGAATGTAGACAATCCGATGCTTCGCCAGAAAGACCGGGAGACTATCACGCTACGGTCAGTCAATATTGCCTCTCGGCAACTTGGACTATACGGCATCAGCGATGCAATAGAGCTTACAGAATCCAGCGAACTCGAAAATACTATAACGCATCCGAAATATCCAGGCCGATGGAAAGTTCTTCCCGTTGAATATAAACATGGAAAGAAAAAGTTCGATAAGTGTGATGAAGCGCAGGTCATGGCTCAAGGTATTTGCCTCGAAGAACAATATGGAATCCATCTCTACATGGGAGCCGTATTCTACTCTGAGACTCGGAGCCGTGAATATATTGAATTCACTTCCGATCTTCGGCAATTTACGATTCAATGCGCCGAACAGATGCATGAATTTTACAGGAGCAGAAAACTACCCGAAATTGCTGACAAGCATAAATGTAAGAATTGTTCTCTAAAAGACATATGCATGCCAGAATTGGATAAACTACCTTCAGTTAAAAATTATTTAAGGAAAAACCTTGATGAGGAAACTTCTTAATACTCTTTACATTACTACCCCCAATGCCTATCTTTCAAAAGATGGGCAGAACGTTGTAGTCTCCATCGATGGCGAAGAAGCTTTCCGCATTCCTATTCTAAACATAGAAGGAATTATCACTTTCGGTTATATGGGAGCTAGCCCAGGCCTCATGAAACTTTGCACTGACAGCGGTGTATCTCTTACCTTTCTTTCCCCCAATGGGAGATACATAGGAAGACTTCAGGGACAGGTAAAAGGAAATGTTCTTCTCAGAAAAGCTCAATATGATTTATTCAGCGACATATCCAAGTCCGTCAGAATATCCTGTCTGATGACAGCGGGGAAAATCCAAAATCAACGGAACGTGTTGCGTCGCTACATACGTGACTATGGCGAAGACCCTAAAGTCTCAGAAGTTGCAGATTATCTCAAATTATCAAAAGACAAGGCTTTAAGAGCATCTGATTTGAGTGTTTTGAGAGGGATTGAGGGCGATAGCGCAGCGGCATATTTCAGCGTTTTCGAAAAACTCATTCTTAACCAAAAAGAAGATTTCAAATTCAGCGGTCGAAATAGACGACCGCCGAAAGACTTCGTAAATTCTATGCTTTCTTTCTGTTATACACTTCTTACAAACGAATGTGCCGCCGCTCTGGAAACTGTAGGGCTTGACCCATACCTCGGATTCATGCACACTCTGCGTCCAGGAAGGACGTCTCTTGCCTTGGATTTAATTGAAGAGTTGCGCCCATATATGTGCGACAGGCTCGTCCTTACCTTGATAAACAAGTTGCAGATTACGAAAGATGACTTCATCATGCAGGGAGAAGAAGGTGTAATTTTTACTGATTCAGGAAAAAAAAGCATGATCAAAGCCTGGCAATCCAGAAAGAAGGAAGAAATATTACATCCGTTTTTACAAGAAAAAGTGGAAATAGGATTGATTCCATATATTCAAGCGATGATGCTCGCCAAACATATTAGGAAAGATCTTGATGATTATCCTGTATTTATCTCCAAATAATGCTGGTGCTTATTACATACGATGTCGAAACTATCACCAAGTGTGGACAGAAACGTTTGAGGTCTGTCGCAAAATGCTGCCAGGATTTTGGACAGAGGGTCCAAAACTCCGTCTTCGAATGCATTGTCTCTGAACAGCAGGCGGTAATTCTCAAAGCGAAGTTAACTGAAATAATAGATCACAAGAAAGACAGCATTCGAATATATTATCTTGGGAATAACTATCTTAGTAAAGTCGAACAGATAGGTCTGAAAACATCTTACGACCCCACCGGAGATTTAATTGTATGAAAGGCCTGTGCGGACCAGAGGCTCCGCTAATATTCGCTATCTTCCGCACTTATTAATACTCAATAAGTTGCATTATGATGAATCTGTCTTCATGGTGAAATAATGTATTATTTTTCTTATATTCGCAAAATAAGAGTTCTATATGCCTGATTCTCAGGACTTGTAAATACAAGCTGTCGCACCCCACCCGGGGTGCGTGGATTGAAACGTAAATTACCAAGACAAGATATTATAGGACACACGTCGCACCCCACCCGGGGTGCGTGGATTGAAACGTACCATCGGTATAAAAAGCGAACGGAAAGCCGTGTCGCACCCCACCCGGGGTGCGTGGATTGAAACTCGTCAATAGCATCCCGCACCTTGGCGGCTATCTCGTCGCACCCCACCCGGGGTGCGTGGATTGAAACTTGGCAGTATTGTCTCCGGAGGTGTCCACAGATACGTCGCACCCCACCCGGGGTGCGTGGATTGAAACAAGGATCTGATCGGCTGACATGAGAATCCTCATTGAGTCGCACCCCACCCGGGGTGCGTGGATTGAAACTCCATGTCGCAACCATAGCGGAGGTTGTCCGGGAGTCGCACCCCACCCGGGGTGCGTGGATTGAAACGAACTCTCTAAAGGACTTGCGTTCACGGTTGAGGTCGCACCCCACCCGGGGTGCGTGGATTGAAACTCGCCTTCTGCGGCCTTGGCTTTGGCCTCAGCCTCGTCGCACCCCACCCGGGGTGCGTGGATTGAAACAGCAACGCATGGTGGAAATGAACACTGACCGCCTGTCGCACCCCACCCGGGGTGCGTGGATTGAAACTTCGCTGAAACGTAACCTCGAAATCCTTGGTTACAGTCGCACCCCACCCGGGGTGCGTGGATTGAAACTATCTGAAACTGCTTAGATTTGTTACGGGAATCGGTCGCACCCCACCCGGGGTGCGTGGATTGAAACATTCAAGAGAGCCTGTGTCAATTGGGGCATTGGGTCGCACCCCACCCGGGGTGCGTGGATTGAAACCTGCCTGCTCCGTCAAAGAGCACCCTGCGGTCAACGTCGCACCCCACCCGGGGTGCGTGGATTGAAACTCATTTCTTGAGAAACTTTTTCAGACCTGCAACAAGTCGCACCCCACCCGGGGTGCGTGGATTGAAACAGGACATCCATCGCTGGGACATCATCCGTCAGCTGTCGCACCCCACCCGGGGTGCGTGGATTGAAACACCCTTGCATCCGCAATGTCACGGATCTGCCGGGTCGCACCCCACCCGGGGTGCGTGGATTGAAACTCCAAGTTTGGCGTACTCGGTTTCAGTTCCGTTGCTGTCGCACCCCACCCGGGGTGCGTGGATTGAAACCCGGTAGGAAGAATTCCTTGGGGAAAGTGCCGGAGTCGCACCCCACCCGGGGTGCGTGGATTGAAACATTCGGCTTGGAATAAGCACCGACAACCAGGAGACGTCGCACCCCACCCGGGGTGCGTGGATTGAAACGCTCAAAGCCCGGGTTATTTGCATCGTGTCAACGGTCGCACCCCACCCGGGGTGCGTGGATTGAAACTTCACCTGCGCCTCCAAGCCATTAACAACGGCTGTCGCACCCCACCCGGGGTGCGTGGATTGAAACCTCAAATGTGCCCGTGTCCTCGGTGCGGCCCTTGGTCGCACCCCACCCGGGGTGCGTGGATTGAAACCGAGCAGGGAAACCGCAACTATCAGCAGTTGGGCGGTCGCACCCCACCCGGGGTGCGTGGATTGAAACAGCAGGGCTTTCAACTTCTCGTTTGACGTATAGGGTCGCACCCCACCCGGGGTGCGTGGATTGAAACATCGGTGGGAAGTGATACCTTGGTTAGGTCGTAGTCGCACCCCACCCGGGGTGCGTGGATTGAAACAACAAAGGGGGTAACAACTATCTTAGAGGCGGTGTCGCACCCCACCCGGGGTGCGTGGATTGAAACAGAAGGCATTGGCCGCTAACCTGCCATGGTTAGAGTCGCACCCCACCCGGGGTGCGTGGATTGAAACAACTTCGCGGCCCTGTACCTCAATAACGAGCAGTGTCGCACCCCACCCGGGGTGCGTGGATTGAAACTACACGCTTACCGCAGAAACCCTGCAAGCCCGCTGTCGCACCCCACCCGGGGTGCGTGGATTGAAACTCCACTCTCGTAGGGTGGAAAGACACCGCCCTTGAGTCGCACCCCACCCGGGGTGCGTGGATTGAAACACAATCAACATCAATGTGGAGGTCAATCTCTCCAGTCGCACCCCACCCGGGGTGCGTGGATTGAAACTGGTGACTGCGTTTTCAATCGCAGTTTCTGTGGCGTCGCACCCCACCCGGGGTGCGTGGATTGAAACTTGAGGAGCAGGTCACGGTTTTCCTCCACATAGGGGTCGCACCCCACCCGGGGTGCGTGGATTGAAACAAACGCTTGGAAATCATAGCCTAATCGTATCTAAGGTCGCACCCCACCCGGGGTGCGTGGATTGAAACCATTCGCGTCAAGAACGATAGGCTTGACAAGAATGTCGCACCCCACCCGGGGTGCGTGGATTGAAACTTTGCACCACCCAGGTCTGCACCACGCAGGTATGTCGCACCCCACCCGGGGTGCGTGGATTGAAACTCAAGGTTGGGACGGAGGAGGCGGTCAAGAACATGTCGCACCCCACCCGGGGTGCGTGGATTGAAACATGTGGGTGGATTTGGATTGGGTTTTACCCTACGTCGCACCCCACCCGGGGTGCGTGGATTGAAACCTCAAATGTGCCCGTGTCCTCGGTGCGGCCCTCGAGTCGCACCCCACCCGGGGTGCGTGGATTGAAACGGAAGTGGCAACCAAGTCCTTGACGGGATAGAGGTCGCACCCCACCCGGGGTGCGTGGATTGAAACTTATGATGATGAGGGCAACAAGAGGACTCTTGCGTCGCACCCCACCCGGGGTGCGTGGATTGAAACTCGTTGTAATATACCAGGGTTGCAGAGGCATTCGGGCGTCGCACCCCACCCGGGGTGCGTGGATTGAAACATTCCAAATGTCATCATTGGTTACATGAAATTCGTCGCACCCCACCCGGGGTGCGTGGATTGAAACACGGAATCCGCATTGAAATCATATCCTGTGTTTACTGTCGCACCCCACCCGGGGTGCGTGGATTGAAACCACGACGCGGCGCGGATTGCGCATCATCCATCCGTGTCGCACCCCACCCGGGGTGCGTGGATTGAAACTTGCCGCTGGTAAGGTCACTGATAAGTCTGAATCGTCGCACCCCACCCGGGGTGCGTGGATTGAAACTAATGTTTACACCTCTGATACCGGGTATAAATCTAGTCGCACCCCACCCGGGGTGCGTGGATTGAAACAAAAAATTCTCTTTCGTTGCAGGCTCAGGATTATCGTCGCACCCCACCCGGGGTGCGTGGATTGAAACCTGATTTCGTCGGGTCAAATGAGTCTCCCGTGAATGTCGCACCCCACCCGGGGTGCGTGGATTGAAACAATATGTTCTCATCATAGGATCCGTGCGCCCCCACGTCGCACCCCACCCGGGGTGCGTGGATTGAAACCTCTACGTTGTAATCTAGAGCATTGCGGTCAACGTCGCACCCCACCCGGGGTGCGTGGATTGAAACCGTGTTCTTTATGGAGGTTGGCAGGAGCTTATTGTCGCACCCCACCCGGGGTGCGTGGATTGAAACAAAAAATTCTTTATCGGTGCAGGCTCAGGATTATCGTCGCACCCCACCCGGGGTGCGTGGATTGAAACGAGAAATGGCGTATAACGGGCTTTCGCCGGAAAGATGTCGCACCCCACCCGGGGTGCGTGGATTGAAACTGAGGAATCTGCAGGAAAGCAGAGGAAAGCTCAGTCGCACCCCACCCGGGGTGCGTGGATTGAAACTCCGCAGAGAGCTCGCCGAGATAAATCGGCTGGTGTCGCACCCCACCCGGGGTGCGTGGATTGAAACCGACTTGACTAATGCGGAGCAAAAAACTATGGAGTCGCACCCCACCCGGGGTGCGTGGATTGAAACCAATCTGCCGAAGCTGATGAAGCTCGTCAGTGGGTCGCACCCCACCCGGGGTGCGTGGATTGAAACACTAATGTTGACTGTTCTGATGGTGTTCCTGCTTGTCGCACCCCACCCGGGGTGCGTGGATTGAAACTTATAACAGATTGTCGGCCCAATACCGTTTGAAGTCGCACCCCACCCGGGGTGCGTGGATTGAAACCCAGTTGCGAACGCGTTCGGCTTGTCTGTTAAAGTCGCACCCCACCCGGGGTGCGTGGATTGAAACCATTTGACTAACTTCGGCAACCCATCCGGACCAAGTCGCACCCCACCCGGGGTGCGTGGATTGAAACCAAGCAGCAAAGCGCGTTGAACACGGCGCTTGGTCGCACCCCACCCGGGGTGCGTGGATTGAAACGTTTGCTTTTGCTGATTAAACTAAACCACGCCCGTCGCACCCCACCCGGGGTGCGTGGATTGAAACCATCACAAAGCTGATGGCGCAATTGGACGACCTAATGTCGCACCCCACCCGGGGTGCGTGGATTGAAACGCTCAAAGCCCGGGTTATTTGCATCGTGTCAACGGTCGCACCCCACCCGGGGTGCGTGGATTGAAACACAAATATCAGAAGTTATTGTTGATAGATGCGGGGATGTCGCACCCCACCCGGGGTGCGTGGATTGAAACTAATAAGGCCGCAAAGGAGCAAAGCAAATTGAACGTCGCACCCCACCCGGGGTGCGTGGATTGAAACAAAATCAAGGTTTCCGGCCTGTTCGATGGCAAAAAGTCGCACCCCACCCGGGGTGCGTGGATTGAAACCTCCTTTGGGTAGCAACTTGACCTTTGACAAATGTCGCACCCCACCCGGGGTGCGTGGATTGAAACATCATCCACGGCATCCCCACTGTCACGGGTGATGGTCGCACCCCACCCGGGGTGCGTGGATTGAAACAAAGTTAGGACATCAGATTGCCACGGAATAGAGTCGCACCCCACCCGGGGTGCGTGGATTGAAACGTCTAACGGTCAGGACGCTTAGGCAATAGGGGTTGTCGCACCCCACCCGGGGTGCGTGGATTGAAACCCTTGCTGTCATCCCAATCCACGGCCGAATTGTTGTCGCACCCCACCCGGGGTGCGTGGATTGAAACACAAGTGCAACGAAAGCGGCCTTTGCAGAAGTCTGGGTCGCACCCCACCCGGGGTGCGTGGATTGAAACTTGTAGTTTCGGTCAGAATAAACGGCTCTCCAGCGGGTCGCACCCCACCCGGGGTGCGTGGATTGAAACCGGAAGGCATTTGGCGGTGATGGAGCCGGCCTCGTCGCACCCCACCCGGGGTGCGTGGATTGAAACAGCCACCTGTGGCTGCTGCTAGGGCTTAGTAACGGTCGCACCCCACCCGGGGTGCGTGGATTGAAACTTCCTGCCCTTCAGCCCGTCCGGGCGGCCTATGGTCGCACCCCACCCGGGGTGCGTGGATTGAAACCTGCCTGAACCGCAGGGATGGGCGCTATTTTTACCAATCATATTCATGAACCATGAGTACAGTTTATTGCGTCAAGCATATATGGCTTGACAAGGACGGTGAGAAGATCCCGTCCATGTGTGCGACTCACTCTTGGCACACTTCCTACAAGAAGGCCGAGAAGGAGTACGAGAAACGGCTGGAAACACTGTACTCGAATTATCCGAGCCGGACAGTTGAGCGGGTTTCTCCGAACATAGGATACTGCCCTGACGACGGAACGTATGAGCTGAGCTCTGCGATAATCACTGCGGACGGTAGCGGATTCCGCGTTTGCCTTTCTGCGGTGACTTTGCAGTAAACGAACTTTGCCCCACGGCACGTGAAAGTTCCTTGGGGATCCATTCAACAATCAATTAACATTTCCTGTGCAGTTAAATTTGCGAATGCGATTTTGACGCTAGCGACTATCGTGCGGCCCTTGAAGAAATTGAGAACGTCTTTGAAATCGAAGTGTATGATTGGTACGTGGGTTATCCGGGCACCTATTCTCGGTGGCGTTTCAAAGACAATTCTCGATTTGCCAACATGAGCGACGACCCAAAATACCTCGTTCGATACTTGAACGAGGTGGAACGTTGGTGCAGGAAAGGGAAATACTATTCCTCGCGGAAAGAGCAACCGGCAGGTTCGGTCTGCGTCGATCGCTACAGCAAAGTGTTATTCTCTCGTGACTACGGTCTGACCGGAGACTGGACTAGCGGAGTCGTCGATGATTACACCGGCGACAAGCGATGGGAGTACGTCCGTAAGGGCAGAACCATAAAGAATTACGTAGATGATCTGCTTTGCGATTTTTTCACGCAATGGCAGCGTAGCAAAGAGGACAACTTCGATGACGAGGCCATCGAAGAAGTAATCTTGAATAACGACGATTATGCGTTCTTAGAAGACGGACGCAGGTATTGCGCCTAACGACTGTTCCTCCCTTGATTGCGGCGGAGGGGAGCAAGGATTCAGGGGCTTGACCGCCTCTGAATCCGCCAATCACAATTAATTATGCCATGGGAAATATGTCTTTGAAAGATGCCATGGAGCATCTTCGGTCGGAAGGCATTGAAATCTGCCTTCCCGACGGATGGGCTCTGGAAGATTTTCTTGGGTATTACCGCATTCATTATGCGCCCAATATCGACAAGCAGCAGGTCGGCAAGTTTTTCGCCGACGACATGCGCGCGCTTTTGGGCGCGGATTAGGAAAAATCGTGGCGAATCGTTAAATTCGCCAATCTTGACATACCGCCGTGAGGCGGGAATTATTTTAAATTAACTTGGCCGGCCGTTCGGAGACGAGCGGCTGGTTTCTACTTTTTCTTAAACCAATCAAATCATCATGCAACAAAAAATTGAATCTAGCGTAGAATATCTCTACGCTCTTCAGGAAATAACCTTGCAGTGTTTTGTGGAAATCCGCGACGAGATTCTCACCGACACGGACACCTTCAGTATTTACGACTTGCTTCAAGAGTGGGCGCATGAATTCTGCGCCCAGAACAACCAGGATGATGATACTGTCTCATACTATGAGCGTATCGATAATTTCCTTCAGAAGAAGATAGAAGGACTTAAAGAAAAGTCTTATCTTTAGTCATGGAAAAATTACCAAACTGGCTATATAAGGCATCTTGTAAGATGATGGTCTGGAGCTTTATAGCGCTCCTGGCTATCATTCTATTATTCTTTCTGTCGTGTCCATTCTTGAAGTACATGCCATTCGAGGCCTTCGAAGTGTATCGGAAGCATTAGTGTCCGGAGAAAAATTCTACGAGATGGTTTTATAAGTTAAAATTCAATTAGTTACAAGGCAAAAATTATTTTTCGATTAGAACTCGTAAGTTTGCGTAACGGCATATAAGCCGCTTCTCGCAGACCATGAATAAGGGTAAAACAATCTTCGCACAACTTATGTCGCTCTTCACCGAATATGAATTCAGCAAGTGTGTGAATCGCTACAAAGGCGACAGGCACGCTATCAAGTTCAATTGCAGGGATCAGTTCCTTGTGATGAGCTTTGCTCAGTTCACGGACAGAAGCGGCCTGAGAGATATTGAGACAACGCTTGACCTTTGCTCGCAGGACTTGTATCGATCTGGCTTGAAGGTAATGCCTAAATCCACCCTTGCAGAAGCTAACGAGAAGCGTGATTGGCGCATATATCAGGACTTTGGCTATGTCCTGATAAAGAAGGCGAAGGACCTTTATGCCGGCGAGAAGTTGAGAATAGACCTTGACGAAATGGTCTGCGCTTTTGACAGCAGCACCATTGAACTGTGTCTTTCTCTCTGCCCTTGGGCGACACTTCATCACGGAAAAGGCGGATTCAAGATGCACACGCTGATGGATCTGAATGGCTCTATTCCAACGTTCATGCGCCTTACAGAGGCCTCTGTTCACGATTCCAAGATACTTGAGGAAGTTCCTGTAGAACCGAACGCTTACTATCTCATGGATAAAGGCTATGTCAAGTTTGATACGCTCTACACCCATTTCCATCAGGCGCATGCGTGGTTCGTTACTAGGGCCAAAGACAACATGAAGTATGAGGTTGTGGACAGTCGGGATGTTGATCCTCAGGCTGGGCTTATCTCCGATGAGACAATCCGGCTTACTGGATACTACACTTCCAGGAAGTATCCCGACAATCTCAGGCTTGTTGTCTATGAGGACTTTAGAGACGGTACTGTCTATCGCTTCCTGACCAACAACTTCACTCTGGAGGCGATTACCATTGCCGAACTCTACCGCGAAAGGTGGCAGATTGAGATCTTTTTCAAGTGGATCAAGCAGCATCTGCATATCAAATCCTTCTACGGAACGAGCCAGAATGCAGTCTTCACGCAGATATGGATAGCCATCTGTGACTACCTTCTGCTTATCATTGCCAAGAAGCAATATGGACTGAATCCAAGCCTTCATCTTATCTCTAATTCTATCGGACAAATCCTCTTTAAGAGAGGTGACATCCGTGACTTTTATAACAAACCTGAGGTTCC
>Ga0256404_1007563_pt1 | contig 17060 bp, 11 predicted proteins | sample RumenRJG_01DNA_FD_185990 | JGI IMG/M metagenome (GOLD analysis project Ga0256404, IMG submission 185990) | Bovine rumen microbial communities from Lethbridge, Alberta, Canada - RJG_01 | ecosystem: Host-associated > Mammals > Digestive system > Stomach > Rumen | place: Canada: Alberta | collected...
CTTCCTGTGGCTGCTGGAATGACAAAACCACCAGGGCACATACAGAAACTATACACACCACGACCATCTACCTGAGTGACAAACGAGTATTCGGCAGCAGGAAGGTATTTACCTCTACCGTTCTTGTTGTGATACTGTATCTGGTCGATGAGTTGTGCAGGGTGTTCCAAACGCACACCTACGGCTATGCCCTTTGCCTCGATATCAACCTTAGCAGATGCAAGATAACGATACACATCACGGGCACTATGTCCGGTGGCAAGGATTACCGGTCCCTGGAACGTTACTTCTTTGTTGTCGGCATCGAGCTTTACAGCCTCAACACCCACAACTGTTGCTTCGTCATTATGCGAATGATTAATGATGAGTGAAGTCATCTTGGTTTGGAAATGCACCTCTCCGCCACAAGCGATGATAGTCTTACGCATATTCTCAATGACACGTGGCAGTTTGTCGGTACCTATATGTGGATGTGCATCGGCAAGAATGTTTGTGCTTGCTCCATGCTGGCAGAACACATTCAGGATTTTATCCACGCTTCCACGTTTCTTACTACGTGTGTAGAGCTTACCGTCGGAATAGGCTCCAGCTCCACCCTCACCAAAGCTGTAGTTTGATTCTGGATCAACTTTTTGAGTCTTGGTGATATTAGCCATGTCAACCTTACGTGAGCGCACATCCTTACCACGTTCAAGAACAATAGGGCGATAGCCCAGCTCAATGAGTTTAAGTGAAGCGAAGAGACCACCTGGTCCCTCGCCAACCACAATTATTTGTGGTTTTGACGAAACATCGGGATATTCAGTATGAACATATTCGTCATCCTGTGGAAACTCATTAATATATGCACGCACCTTAAGATTGAAATATATCTGTCGCTGACGTGCATCAATAGATTTCTTAAGTACTCGCACATGATGAAGGGTTCTAATATCAAGCCCCTTCTCATCTGCAAGATACTTCTTTATGTTCTCCTCAGAGTAAGCTACCTGAGGAATAACTCTCAACTGATATTCTTCGATCATGATGCAAAGGTAATCATTTAATGTGGAATAACGAATGTGGAATGTGGAATTACGAAGTAATCATCGACTGAGTGCTTGCTGTCGGCTTGCCGGTGCAAGCATTAAGACGAAGGAGATAATTAGTCGGCTTCGCCGATTATCCAATTATGAATTAATGTTCAATGTTCAAACTTCAAACTTCAAAGTTCAATAGCGAAGCGCTTTGCGCTTTGCGCCCTTGCTTTCATTACCTACTCTATCAAGCGATGTAACAACATAAGTGTATTTCTCTGTTGTGGGCTGCAATTTCAGCATCGACTGATAAGTAACTGCAACAATGGCTGAAGGATCTGAGAGGTTTATCTTCTGACCTTTCTTAAAGCGATATACAACAAACTTGTTTACCTCGTCGCCCCATTTCTTTGCTTTTGGAGCTGTCCAGAAGAGAACAGGGCCATTACCCATATCAAGAATTTTGAGCTTGCGAGGCTTCTTTGGTGCTTTGCTATCTAACCAAGGCATAGATGGATGAAGAGCAGGATAACGCCAGTAAGTGTTTCGAAGATTGGCACCATAGTTGCCAATATTGTCAACAACGACCTTGGCATACCACAGAACAGTACCCTTCACATTTTTACACTGCTGGTGAAGAAGATGCTTTGCTGGCTGCTGGTTGCTGTTTGGATTCTGTGGATCTGGGTATTTTACAGTGCGCTCTACATCCTCACCAACATAAAGAGGTCGATTGCCAGCATATTTGTTCCACCACTGGATAAGTTCTTTGTAGTCAGCTGTAGGGTGACCAATCTGCCAATAGAGTTGTGGCACACAATAATCGCACCACCCCTCGTTAACCCACTTGATTACATCGGCATAGAGGTCATCGTAGTTTTGAAGTCCCTTTGTGTTAGAACCTGTAGGAGAAACGTTCTTGTTTCTGAAAATACCAAAAGGAGAAACACCAAATTTAACCCATGGCTTTACTGTGTGAATAGAATCAGAAAGCTGTTTCATGAAAACATCAACATTATGACGACGCCAGTCATTACGATCGGTAAAGCCATCGTTATAACGTTTGAAGTCGTCATCATCGGGAATCATATTGCCTGGTGCTGGGTATGGATAGAAATAATCGTCAATATGAAATCCATCGATGTCGTAACGACGAACGATATCGGCTGCCACACGGCAGATATATTCGCGGTTCTCAGGCAATGCAGGATTAAGAATAAACTGATTGTCATAAGGGAACACACGTTCAGGGTGCTGGATAGCCACATGACTGTTGGCTAACTGGTGAGTGGTCTTTGTCTTTGCACGATATGGATTTATCCAAGCATGAAGTTCCATACCACGTTTGTGACACTCTTGAACCATCCAAGCCAATGGGTCCCAATAAGGAACAGGAGCCTTACCCTGTTCGCCTGTTAGGAAACGGCTCCATGGGTCGTAAGGCGAAGCATACAAGGCATCGCACTCGGCACGCACCTGAAAGATGATAGCATTAACGCCATCGCGTTGCAGTTCGTCAAGCTGATTAGTGAGTGTTTGCTGCATGCGTTGAGTGCCCAATCCTATCCATTGACCATTTACACACTGAATCCATGCACCTCGAAACTCGCGTTTTATTTGAGAAAAAGAAGAAACACTGTTTACAACAAAAAGCAAAGCCAGAAGTAATAATTTGAATTTCATACCAGTTATTGTATTAAGTTTGTATTTAATTCCTACAAAAATTGCTACAAAGATAATATTTAATTTGCAATTTCGAATTACGAATTAGAAATTAGTTGCTTTGCAGGTATTTTTTGAATTATTATTTGCAGAAAAACAAGTTTTATTTGTTATTTTCACCTTTTCTTATTAACTTTGCTTTGCGTAACAATGAAAGCACAATTGAACTACATATTATCCACTCTTGTGATGCTTTTTTTTGTCACAGGAAGCGTCCAAAGTCAGAATCGACCCGATTTGGATTTGTTGGATCGTATGTATAATTATTCTTCAACAGTTGACACAACATCACATGAATTTGAAAGTTATACATACACAAAATCAACTTTTAATGTAAAGAAGCGCAACATTGCCTTGTTGGCTGTGCCAACAATGTATGCCATTGCTCATAGAGTTGATCGTAGACAATATCTTTCTGAAACCTTTTCAAGGGTGCATTTCTATCGTCTTGATTCGTACGATTCAAAGCCAATACTCCATTTAAGTACTATTCCACATCAACATGGAACGCTTACACGAATTCTACCCTATCTTAAGCCAAAGATATATGACGAGACCATTGTTGGTAACAATCTGCTTTCTCCGTTCTGTAAGACAAACAGAAAATATTATAAGTACAGCGTAAAATTTCTACTCAACGGAACTGCAAACATAACCTATTCACCTGTGAATGATAACACTCAATTAGTGAAAGGACAAGCCATTGTTGATTACGAGTCGGGACGAGTGATTTCAACAATATTGGATGGTGAGTTTGATATGGTTCACTTCTCCTTGGGGATGAACATGGGAGACGAAGGACTAATGTCGCTGGTGCCAACCGATGTGAGACTAAATAGCAGATTTAATTTTCTTGGTTCGCGAACAGAAGCAAATCTAAGAACACTATATGGGCTTGGGAAGCCGAACATTGATTCAATAGCAAAAAACAACGATATACAACAGATGGCAAATGTTCGTCCTGTGCCTTTGACTATTCAGGAACAATTCATTCTTGACGACCATATTGAACGATTGAAAGATGAGGAAGTTGATTCTGTTAATAGGAAAAATCGCTGGGTAAAAGATGTGCTGTGGGACAGGATTGGTGACAACCTACTGAACAGAATAAAAGGAACATTTGGTATGCAAAACCAAGGTTATCTACGTATCAATCCATTGCTAAACCCCTTATATATGGGCTACGATAACCATAGAGGCTTTATTTACAAATTTGATATAAGACTGAACTATGAGTTCACTCGCAACAGCGAGATAAATGCAAGATTCAATTCTGGTTATTCTTTCAAGAGAAAGCAACTATATTACAAACTTCCTGTTACATATTACTACAATAAGAAGCGAAACGGATATATTCAGGCTGAGATGGGTAATGGTAATTGGATAAAAAACGGAAATGCCCTAAAGGCAGCTGAAGAAGCCTATATTGTTGAACATGGAGATTCACTAAGCATAAAATACCCCAAGATGATATACTTCAAGGATAAGTATTTTAGAATAACAAATAACTATGATATAAGTAAAAATTGGAGTATCCTGTTCGGTGTAATATTTCATTGCAGAAATGCTGTAGAAAAATATGCCTATCAATTAGTGGGCTTACCAGATCACTATACATCATCGGCACCTAATATACAACTTCAATGGCGTCCAACAGGATGGAATGGTATGTTTTTAACACTTGACTATGAAAGATCATTCGAAAACTTCCTTGGGGCGAATATAGCTTATGAACGTATAGAACTTGATGCACAGCAAATAAAGCGTCTAAGTAGATTGCAAGCTCTGAAGATAAGAGCTGGAGCGGGAGGATACACATATAAACATGGGTCAAGTTACTTTCTTGATTATTCTAACTTCCGAGAGAATTATATCCCAGGAGGTTGGAATGATGACTGGAGCGGAGGCTTTGAGCTTCTTAACAGCGATTATTATAACAACTCTAAGTACTATGTCAGAGGAAACCTAACCTACGAGGCGCCTCTACTATTAGCTGCACACATTCCATGGATTGGCCATTTTTTTGAAATGGAAAGACTATATTCGAGTGCGCTATGGGCAAAAGATATTCATCCATACATAGAATTAGGATATGGTTTTACTACCCGACTATTATCAGCCGGAGTTTTCGTGAATAACAAAAACGGAAAATTCGAAAGCTTCGGTGTTAAAATGGGATTAGAACTATTCCGTCATTGGTAAACCAAAAAATAAGATGAACAAAGCATTAACAGTATATAAAGCTTCTGCAGGTTCCGGAAAAACATTCACACTTGCCGTGGAATATATTAGGCTTCTTATTGAGAATCCACAGAGCTACAGAAACATATTGGCTGTAACCTTTACCAACAAGGCTACAGAAGAGATGAAACTAAGAATTCTCTCACAGCTATATGGTATAGCAAACGGCTTGGACGATTCAGAGGATTATCTGAATATGGTTATGAAAACCTCTCAGTTTTCTAAAGAACAGATAAAACAGAGAGCTCAGGAGGCGCTTACACTTCTTATTCACAACTATAACTACTTCAATGTTGAAACCATTGATGCTTTCTTTCAATCTGTATTACGAAATCTTGCACGAGAGTTGGATTTAACAGCCAACATGAAGTTGGTTCTTAATGACAAGCAGACTGAGGAACAGGCCGTTGATGAAATGATTGACGAATTAGTTCCTACAAACCCCGTTCTTAACTGGATTCTTGAATATATCCGTCAGAACATGGATGAAGATCGTTCATGGAATATTATAGGACAGATAAAATCATTCGGACTGAACACGCTTAAAGACTTCTATAAGAATCATCAAGAAGAATTAAATAACACGCTTGATCAAAAAGATTTCTTCAAGCATTTCTCTACTGCAATGAGAAATATAAAGAAAAGTGCAGAGGAAAAGCTACAAGCGTATGCCAAACAGTTCTTCGACGCATTGGAAAATAGTGGTCACGATGTTAGCTGTCTGTCTAATGGAAAATCGGGAGTGGCAAGTTACTTTGTGAAACTGAAGGCTGGCAAATACACTACAGCCGATGTACTTGGTAAGCGTGTACAAGCAGGTATTGAAGCACCAGAAAACTGGGTAAAGAAGTCGCAGGCTCATCCTGGTGATGAGATTTATGATTTTGTGGAAAGTACCTTGTTGCCTATACTGAGAGATGCCGAAGCACACAGACCAGCATTAGTAAGAGACTACCTTAGTGCTGATATAACAATAAAGCATCTTAGTCAACTACGCCTATTGCAGAGCATCAGCAAAAAGATTGCCGAAAAGAATGCAACTAATGGATATTTCATGCTTTCAAACACGCAACAGCTGTTAAATAGTCTTATTGATGAAAGCGACTCGCCTTTTATATATGAGAAGATTGGCTCACGTCTTGATCATATTATGATTGATGAATTTCAAGACACAAGTACTGTTCAGTGGGATAATTTTAAGGTGTTGTTAGAAGACACCATGAGTCACGGAACAAACATGTCAAACGATAAAGAAGAAAGTGAGAATGTGCGCAATCTTATTGTGGGCGATGTGAAGCAAAGCATATATCGTTGGAGATCGGGAGATTGGCGATTGCTGAACAATATAGAAAGAGAGTTCCCACCATATTCTGTTACATTAGAAACTCTTAAAACAAACTACCGTTCACAACGACGGGTTATAAGTTTCAACAATGCTTTCTTCAAAGAAGCTATTAAGATAGAAGCTGCAAAAATCAACGAACTAAAGAGTGTAGATACCGATGAAATGGTTCGTGCATATAGTGATGTTGAACAAGCTATTCCCGAAAAACGTGAAGAAAAAGGATATGTAGAAATAAGTCTGCTGTCATCAGACGACTACGACGACAGCACATTAAGCAGGGTTAAGGAAACAATCCAACAACTTATTTCTTTAGGAGAGAAAACTCAGAATATATGTATTCTTGTGCGGAATCGCAAATCTATTCAGGAAATAGGTGATTATCTTATGAGACAGCTACCTGATGTTCCTTTGGTGAGCGATGAGGCTTTCAAACTTGATGCGTCTATGGCTGTAAACACTATCGTTTATGCCATGCACCTGTTGACTACAGATGACCTTATAGCTAAAGCCTATCTTGTAAAGACATGGCTAAAGGTAAATGGCAAGGGAAATCGCTTTATCACATTCGAAGATTTCAATTCTGTATTGCCACAAGAGTATATCGCAGGAAAGGAAGAACTGCTTCGTATGCCAATGGTTGATATGGCTGAAAGAATATACGAGATATTCCATTTGGAACGACTAACAGACCAGAGTGCCTATGTGTGTGCATTCTATGATGAGCTGAATAATTTTCTGCAAGATAATATTCCAGATATAGACACATTCTGGAAGCAATGGAATGAGGATATTCATGAGAAGACTATCATGAGTAGCGAACCAAATGGTGTACGATTGATGACTATACACAAGAGTAAGGGTTTGGAATTTAATTCGGTAATAATGCCCTATTGCGACTGGGCTTTGGAGAAAACACGCGATAATGTAATTTGGTGTGAGCCACAGGTTTCTCCTTATAACGAGTTGCCTCTTGTTCCTGTTGATTTCTCTTCGAAACTATCAGAAACAATCTATTCGGAAAACTACGAGCAGGAACACATGCAAAACATTGTTGATAATCTCAACCTTCTCTATGTCGCCTTTACCCGTGCAGGAAGTAATCTGTATGTGTTTGCAAAGAAGAATGCTAAAGAGAATGAGCGTTCGGCAATTATTAATCAGGTAACCGACAGTATTGCTCAACTACTAAATGCCGAAATTGACGAAATTGATAATGCAATAATCATGCGTTATGGAGAGCCTTTGATAATTGAAAAGAGCAAGAAAGAAAGCAAAAATGTTTTTATGCAACCTGTCAAGTCTGAGAAACTGGATATTGCCTCTTTTCATAATCCTGCGCACTTCAAACAAAGTAATGATAGTAAAGATTTTATTTCTAAGGAAATTGAAGATGACGAACAGAAAGAACGCAAGAGTTACATCCGCTTAGGATGCGTTCTTCATAAGCTTTTTTCTACTATAAATAGTGTTAACGACTTGCCTGCGGCACTACTCTCATTGGAGAACGAAGGTGTGTTGTACGATGAAAATATCACACCACAATCGCTGCAGAATATGTTAAACAAGAGATTTGATAATCCGCAGGTAAAGGATTGGTTCTCAAATCGTTGGACTTTGTTTAACGAATGTTCTATTCTTCGATATGATTCTATGTTGGGAGAAGTTGTCGAGCGGCGTCCGGACCGTGTCATGAGTGATGGTAAAAAAATGATTGTTGTGGATTTCAAATTTGGTAAACCAAATGAAAAATATCACGATCAGGTGCATGAATATATGCAGTTGCTTGCTGATATGGGACACAAGAATATTGAAGGTTATTTATGGTATGTCTATAGTAACAAAATAGTAAAAGTATGAAAACATTCCTACACTACGTAGCACAAGATATAATAAAAAAATACGGAAACAATCTGTCAAATATTGCGGTTGTGTTTCCAAACAAACGCGCTTCTTTGTTTTTGAATAATGAATTGGCACGACTTAGCGAAAAACCTATATGGAGCCCTGCATATATTACGATTAGTGATTTGTTTCGTCAGCACACTAATCTGCAAACTGCCAACCCATTAAAACTGGTGTGTGTACTATACAAGGTTTTTCAGAAGATAACAGGTTCTAGTGAGTCGTTAGATCATTTCTATGGTTGGGGACAGCTGATGATAACCGACTTTGATGATATTGATAAGAATATGGCTGATGCAGATAAAGTGTTTGCCAATCTTAACGATTATCATGAATTCGACGACATAAGTTATCTCACACCAGAGCAGGAAGAAATTTTAAAACGTTTCTTCAGCAATTTCAGCAATGACCACAATTCTGAGCTAAAGAAACGATTCCTGAATATATGGAGCAATTTCCGAAACATATATCACTCGTTTAATGAGGCCTTGGCAGAAGAAGGTCTTGCTTACGAGGGACAGCTATACAGAACTGTTGTTGAGGTAGGTAATCTTGAGTTCAAATATGATAAGTATCTGTTTGTTGGATTTAATATGATGCAAAGAGTAGAACAAGAACTTTGTAACCAACTGCAGAAAGCTAATAAGGCTGCTTTCTATTGGGATTTTGATAAATACTACCTTAATCCCAAGAGGCAAGGAAATACCATTACGTCGGGAGCAGGACATTACATATCACAATATTTGAAATATTATCCTAACGAACTGGATAATATGGAGGAAGATATATATGATAATCTTGCAAAATCTAAAGATATAAACTATGTTAGTGCAACAACCGAGAATATTCAGGCACGCTATATAAGCAAATGGCTATTGGAAAACAACCGCTATAAAGCAGGAAAAAGAACTGCTATTGTTTTAGCCGATGAGAGTCTGCTTCAAACTGTTATACATTGTATACCCAACGAGGTTGAAAAGGTAAATATAACAACAGGATATCCTCTTGCACAAAGTCCTATAACTGGTTTCGTGAAGCAACTTATTGGACTGCAGACATTAGGATATAGAAAGGATTTGGACAAATATCGCTTGCATTGGGTGCAGATACTTCTGCATCACCCATATATTAAATATGTAAGTGAAGAAAGTAAGGAGATTTTTTGCGAACTGGAAGAGAAAAAGACATTCTATCTGTCAAAAGAGCAATTAGGTAAAGACGAAAACCTGAGAATGCTTTTCTCAACCCCCTACTCCAACGATGATTCTAAACTGTCAACAAACAGCAAGTTGCTTCATTGGATTATTGATATGCTCAGAATTGTAGGTACGGGTATTGGTATGTCGCAAGATAACGACGACCCTCTGGCAGAAGAGTCTATCTTTCGTATGTATACTCTGCTGAATAGCATGGTTGCACTCGTTGACAGCAAAGAACTTGATGTTGATATGATAACACTTGAGAAACTCATTAGCCAAGTGATTCAGTCTACGACAATCCCTTTCCATGGCGAACCTGCTGAAGGAATACAGATAATGGGAGTTTTGGAAACTCGAAATCTCGACTTTGACCACGTGCTGGTTCTTTCGTGCAACGAAGGCAATCTACCAAAGGGAGTTAACGACAATTCGTTTATCCCTTATGCCATTCGTCGTGCCTATGGATTAACAACCATAGATAATAAGGTTTCTATATATTCATATTATTTTCATAGTTTGCTACAACGCGCAGGTGATATCACATTAGTTTATAACAACGCTACTTCAGATGGGCAGACGGGAGAGATGAGTCGTTTTATGCTACAGATGATGGTTGAGAGTGGGCATCGCATTAACAAACTGAATATTGTTGCCCAACAAACACCACAGCACACTCTCCCCGAAGAAATAAAGAAAACACCCGAGATAATGAGTATTATAAACAGTATGAACAGCCTTTCGCCAACGGCAATAAATAGTTACATACGTTGTCAATTGAGATTCTATTATCGTTATCTTCAGCAGATAAAAGAACCTGAAAACAATGATAATGAAATGAACAACGCATTCTTTGGAAGTATTTTCCATAGGGTAGCTGAATTGTTCTATGAACCTTACCTTAAAAAACAGCAGCTTATACAGAAAGAAGATATTGACAGGGCACTAAAAAATAAAGTTCTTATAGATGCTTATGTGGAGCAGGCGTTCCGTGAGATTCTGTTTAAAGTTTCTAAGGATACCCATGTTGAATACAACGGACTGCAACTTATAAACCGTCAGGTAATAAAAGATTATTTCATTAAGCAACTTAAGATTGATCAGCAGTTATGTCCTTTCCGTATTCGTGGTCTAGAGAAGAAAGTTTACGAAGACTTTGAGATAAACGTCCCTACTGGCAAGAAAACAATAAGAATAGGCGGAAGCATAGACCGTCTTGACGAACTGGAGCGTCCAGGGAAACAACCTGTTGTCCGTGTTGTAGATTACAAAACAGGTACAAGCAACAGCGCAAATGTGAAGTCGATAGAGGAAGTGTTTACCGATGAGAATCTGAAGAATCACACCGATTACTATCTTCAGGCTATGCTCTATTCGCTTATAGTGCGCGATCAAGAGAAGGAGAATCTTCCTGTTTGTCCGGCTCTTGTATTTATACAGAAACAAGGAACCGACGATGCCGACTGCATTTTACGTATAAACAAAGAACCTATCTATGATATCGCCACATATTCTGATGAATATAGAGAGGGACTCATAAAGGTGGTAAGCGATATTTTCAATCAGGAGTTGACATTACACCCTACAGACAACATCACTCGATGTACCAACTGCCCATACAAAGCACTCTGTATGCAATAAAAATGAATTAAAACATATTCGATTTGTTTTACATTACATACACTTTGTTCTTCGTTTTTATCGCAAATATAGCATAACATAGTGGATATTAAGCAGTTCCAAAAACATTTTTTTGCGTAAAATCATCAAAAAAGTAGCGATAAATTTTCAGTTCAATGGAAAAAGTCGTATATTTGCAAACCGCAAAGAAGAAAGAAGTAAAAATATATAACAAAACTAAAAATAGATTATTAAACGATGACAAAGGCAGACATAATTAACGAAATTGCTGCAACAACAGGTGTTTCCAAGAAAGATGTAGCAGTTATTGTTGAAAGCTTTATGGCGTCCGTTAAGGACAGCTTGCTCACAAAGCGTGAAAACGTTTACCTTCGTGGCTTTGGTAGTTTTATTATCAAGCACCGTGCAGCAAAGACAGCTCGCAATATCCTTAAGAACACTACCATGACCATTGATGCTCACGACCTCCCAAGCTTTAAGCCAGCTAAGAGTTTTATCGATGAGATGAAAGGATAAATAACTGAATAAGTAATTGAAACTATAAATATTTTAAAATTTTAAAATTATGCCAAACGGAAAGAAAAAGAAGGGCCACAAGATGGCTACTCACAAACGTAAAAAGAGATTACGTAAGAATAGACATAAGAGCAAGTAAGGCTCTCTGGCCTATCGAAAGATTTTGGGGCGTGTCCAAATCCACAACGGATGGTCGACATGCCCTTAACTTTTAAATTAATCAAGATTGAGTAATAATGACAAGTGAAGTTGTAATTGATGTCCGCGAAAAAGAGATTTCCATCGCACTCTTGGAAGACAAGAATTTGGTGGAATATCAGAACGAGCCACGACAGGCTTCTTTCGCTGTTGGCAACATTTACGTAGCTAAGGTTAAAAAGCTTATGCCTGGCCTTAATGCATGCTTCGTGGATGTTGGCTATGAACGCGACGCCTTCCTACATTATCTTGACCTTGGTAGTCAATTCAATTCTTACGCAAAGTACATCAAGCAGGTAAATAGCGATCGTAAGCGGCTTTACCCATTCAATAAGGCAAGCAAACTTCCAGATCTAAAAAAAGACGGTACTATTCAGCAGGTGCTCTCAGTTGGACAAGAGGTGCTAGTACAGATAGTCAAGGAACCTATCTCTACTAAGGGACCACGTTTGACAGGAGAGCTATCCTTTGCCGGACGTTATCTGGTGCTTATGCCTTTTGGAGACAAGGTGTCGGTTTCATCAAAAATCAAGAGCAGCGAAGAACGTGCTCGCCTAAAACAGCTCATTCACAGCATAAAGCCTAAAAACTGTGGCGTTATTGTAAGAACTGTTGCTGAAGGCAAAAGAGTTGCTGAACTTGACTGTGAGATGAAAGTTCTCACAAAGCGATGGGAAGATGCTATCACAAAGGTGCAGAAGTCTATGCAACGTCCACAGCTGGTATACGAGGAAACTGGCCGTGCAATTGCAATGCTTCGCGATCTCTTCAATACAAGCTTTGAGAATATTTATGTTAACAACACCGATGTTTTTAATGAGGTAAAGCATTACATCACTCTTATTGCTCCAGAAAAAGCAAGTATCGTAAAACTGTATGAAGGCAAAGTTCCAATCTTTGACAACTTCAATGTAACAAAACAGATAAAGTCTAGTTTTGGTAAAACGATAAACTACAAGCATGGAGCATATCTCATTATTGAGCATACGGAGGCTTTACATGTTGTTGATGTAAACAGCGGAAATCGTTCGCGTTCAGAAAATGGACAGGAGGCAAATGCTCTGGATGTGAACCTTGGTGCTGCCGATGAGTTGGCGCGTCAGCTAAGACTACGTGATATGGGAGGAATCATTGTGGTTGACTTCATCGACATGAACCTTGCTGAAGACCGCCAGCTGCTTTATGAGCGTATGTGTAAGAATATGCAGAAAGATCGTGCTCGTCACAACATTCTGCCACTCAGCAAGTTTGGATTGATGCAGATTACCCGTCAGCGCGTGCGTCCTGCTATGGATGTAAATGTTGAAGAGAACTGTCCAACTTGTAACGGTACAGGAAAAATAAAGTCAAGTATTCTGTTTACAGATCAACTTGAGAGAAAGATTGACAACCTGGTCAATAACATAGGCGTAAAGAAATTCTACCTTCATGTTCATCCTTATGTTGCGGCATTCATAAATAAGGGGTTTATCTCCTTGCGTCATAAATGGCTGTTCAAATATGGATTTGGAATTCATATCATCCCTTCACAGAAACTTGCATTCTTGCAATATGAGTTCTATGACAAGGATGGTCAGTTCATCGACATGAAAGAAGAACAGGAAACGAAATAAATGTTTCTAAATAAAGATACAAAAGAGACAGTTGCTTTTATGCAATTGTCTCTTTTTTTGCTAAAAAAGCAAAAGAAACGTTGTTGCTATAATTTTTTTAGCTATATTTGTAGAATGTTAATTAACCCATAAACAACAAAATTATGAAAAAATTATTTTTTCTTTCTCTCGCAAGCTTTGCTATTATGATGGCAAGTTGCGGAAATAAAACAAGAGATGCAATTTCGTTGGCTGACAGTGATTCTGCACTTATGGACACATCCGTAGTGGCTGCTGTTGCCGTGAACGGACTTTCTGAAGAAATGAAAACGACAGTAGCTGTACTGTCAGCACAACTCACAAAAGACATTAGAGAAAACAATATTAAGAATATAATCGTTGGGCTTGCAAACTTGGAAACAATATACCGTAATCTTGCAGCAGCAAGTAAACTTGAAGATGCAAAACATTACGGAACAGCCATTAAGAAACTTATAAACAACAATGCTGAAACCTTGAAAGCGGCTGTATCTGAAAATGCAACTATTGGTTCGCTTGTCGAGAGCATTATTAATCTACCAACTACAGCAGAAACAACAGCTGATCAGGCTAAGGCTGCTGTTGTTAACGATGTTGCTGCACTTGCTTCGCCAGCAATAGCAAAGGGTGAAACTGTAGTCGCTAATACTGAAGCAGTTGCTAAGCTCATAGAAAATGCGCCTTCTGCAGCAAAAGCAGCAGCCGAAAATGCAGCAAAAAGTCTTTCTAACAAAACAAAAGAAACAGCTGATAATCAGGTGAATGCGGTAAGGCAAACTGCCGTTCAAAAAATAGGCGACATACAGAAGGAGGCGACTAAAAAAGTGTCTGACGCACAGGAAAAGGCAACCAAAAAGACTAAAGAGGCTGTTGATAACTTAAACAAGAAGTCAAGAGATGCTACATATGAAGCATTGGAGATGTTAGGAAACAAAGTTAAGAGATAAATGTAATAAAATAAAAAAAGATTCTTTTGCAAATCAATATAGACGGATTATAGAGGCATAATAGAGGAATAATAAGTGTTTTTTATAATACTTTGTAAATAATATTGCCACATATAATGTTGTTTTGAAAGTAAAATGAAAGAATTTTCAAAAGAGGAGGAGCTTCTAACAAGAAGCTCCCCTTTTTGCATTATTTATTTTGTATTATCAGATAAAATGCTTAATTTTGCCTTTCGTAATATATAACAATAAAAAATATGAGATCAAGAACTTCTTCATGGTTTGAAACCAAGATTAGATACAGAAAGACTATGGAAGACGGGATGGAAAAGCCCGTTACCGAACAGTATGTAGTTGATGCACTTTCTTTTTCAGAAGCCGAAACAGCTATAACAGAGGAGATGGCGGTGTATATCAGTGGCGAATATAAAATAACAGACATTAAGCCTGCTGCTTATGGAGAGATTTTCTTCAGCGATGCAGATAAGGATGACCGTTGGTTCAAGGCAAAACTACAATTCATCACTCTTGATGAGAAGACACAGAAAGAAAAACGTTCCACAACAACATATCTTGTTCAGGCTGGTTCTTTGCAAGGAGCTGTAAAGCACATAGAAGAAGTTATGGGCGGAACAATGATTGACTATGTTATTGCAAGTCTTCAGGAAACACAAATCATGGACGTATATGAACATCATGCTCAGAAGAAAAACTCTGAAGAGAGAAATGATGTGCCCGAATACGAACAGAACGCAGAATAATAGTTATGGAAATGGTTGAAGTAGCTAAGAATTTACATGAAGTGCTAAATAACTTGCCCGAAAAAGTAAGATTGGTTGCTATCAGCAAGTTCCATCCAAACGAATATATTGAAGCGGCATACAACGAAGGACAGAGAGTTTTCGGCGAAAGTCATGAGCAGGAACTCAAGAAGAAAGCTGAAACACTCCCTAAGGATATTGAATGGCACTTCATTGGTCATCTGCAGACCAACAAGGTGAAATATATAGCACCTTATATTTCGATGATTGAGGCCTGTGACAGTTTAAAGTTGATGAAGGAAATAAATAAGCAGGCTGCAAAAAATAATAGGGTCATAAAAATACTGCTTGAACTGCATATTGCAGCGGAAGAAACAAAATACGGATTCACACTTGATGAGTGTCGCAAAATGCTTGCCGAAGGAGAATGGCGCGATTTGAAAAATGTTCAGATATGCGGAATTATGATGATGGCAAGCTTTACCGACAATGAACAGCAGATAGCAAACGAATTCGACCTTGCAAACAATTTCTTCAATGAGGTAAAAGCAGAATATTTTGCAGATGAGAGTTTGTTCTGCGAAAAATCATGGGGAATGAGCCACGACTACAAGATTGCCGTAAAACATGGCTCCACAATGGTAAGAGTAGGAACTTTCATCTTTGGACCAAGGGTATACTAATACTCTAATAGAACAAGTTTTATATAGAATAGAATACAATATTTATAAAGATGCCTGAAATATCAGTACGCGGATTGGAAATGCCAGAGAGTCCTATTAGAAAATTGGCTCCATTGGCTAATGCTGCAAAAAGCAAAGGTATCAAAGTGTACCATTTAAATATTGGACAGCCTGACCTGCCCACACCGCAATGTGGCCTTGACGCTTTAAAAACGATTGACCGCAAAGTGCTTGAATATTCCCCATCACAGGGATATCTTAGCTATAGAACAAAATTAGTCGAATACTACAAGAAATTCGACATAGAGGTAACTCCAGACGACATAATTATCACAGCCGGAGGCTCTGAAGCAGTGTTATTTGCATTTATGAGTTGTCTTAATCCTGGCGATGAGATTATAGTACCAGAACCAGCCTATGCCAACTACATGGCATTCGCAATTTCTGCTGGAGCAAAAATCAGAACAATAGCAACAAGCATTGAAGAAGGGTTTGCATTACCAAAGGTTGAAAAGTTTGAAGAACTCATCAACGAGCACACTCGTGCCATAATGATTTGTAACCCAAACAATCCTACCGGATATCTCTACACACGCAGGGAGATGAACCAAATTCGCGACCTTGTGAAGAAATACGACCTATATCTCTTCTCTGATGAAGTGTATCGTGAATATATCTACACAGGATCACCTTATATTTCTGCCATGCACCTGAAAGGAATCGAAAACAATGTTGTATTGATAGATTCTGTTTCAAAACGCTATTCTGAATGTGGTATTCGTGTGGGAGCGCTTATCACAAAAAACGAAGAAATAAGAAAGGCAGTAATGAAATTCTGTCAGGCTCGCCTCTCTCCTCCTCTTATCGGTCAGATTGTGGCAGAAGCCTCACTCGAAGCACCAGAAGAATACTATCGTGAGGTGTATGATGAATATGTAGAACGCAGAAAATGCCTCATTGACGGACTTAACCGCATACCAGGCGTTTACTCCCCTATCCCAATGGGAGCTTTCTACACAGTTGCAAAGTTGCCTGTTGATGATAGTGAGAAATTCTGCCGTTGGTGTCTCGAAAGTTTTAGTTATGAAAACGAAACAGTGATGATGGCTCCAGCCTCTGGCTTCTACACCACACCAGGCTCAGGACGCAACGAAGTGCGAATAGCCTATGTACTCAAGCGTGAAGACCTCAACCGAGCACTTTTCATTCTTAGAAAAGCACTTGAGGAATATCCAGGCAGAGTTGATGAAGAATAGCTTTT
>Ga0256404_1007564_pt1 | contig 17052 bp, 12 predicted proteins | sample RumenRJG_01DNA_FD_185990 | JGI IMG/M metagenome (GOLD analysis project Ga0256404, IMG submission 185990) | Bovine rumen microbial communities from Lethbridge, Alberta, Canada - RJG_01 | ecosystem: Host-associated > Mammals > Digestive system > Stomach > Rumen | place: Canada: Alberta | collected...
TATGACCTCTGCTGACTTCTCACAGTTCGTTGTTACTATGTCGGCTATGGAATCACTATTCCCACCACACCTGTGAGACCTCACGGGATAAACCAATACTCTTTCCTCGTCTACCTGCCTGATTTACGCATTAAGGTTACGGTTACCTTTTGGACTTCGTTGCCTTTAGCCAACTTATCCGCTTAATGCGCCTTCGTATCAGGTTTCTGTTCGTCAGGCTACGATTCCGCTATCCCTTCTTCTCGCCTGCACCTCACGATACAAACCTTGGGAGTCGCTTTTGAGTTCGTCGGTAACTACGCCTCGGTGGACTTTCACCACAGAGCATTGATATGCCCGTCATACTAAAAATACAGATCAGCCTAAAAAGCATGGTCTGTATTTCGGTGCGATTGTTCATAACGGACTTATGAATAATTCAATGTTCTGTATGTTCCGGCGATTCACCGCTTACAAACGAATTGGGAGCCAAGTTTGCCCGCAAAGTATCTGTGAGTTTTTCTGAAGCACAATGAAAACTAAGTTGGAATACGAATCTCATAGCGTTAAGCACGTTATTTACTGATTCTTCCGAACTAACATCGACACCCTCTCTAATTTTAAGGTCAATAAAGAACGTTTTACCTTGTTTATATATTTTTTGGAAAAGGATTATATCTTTATCAGGACATTTAAAAACAGGTTTATCATCTTCGATTCCTGCGAAATCAACATCGGCATTATCATACAGCTTATATTGAAAGCCCATTGTGAACCAATAACCGAACAGGTTCCTTAAATAGTCTTGCTGTCCTTCGGTATCTTTCCAAGAAATGCTTCTGATAATCATTTCAGCTTTCTTTATCATATCGCTGTAAGCCTCGGGTATATTTATGTCATCGATTTCAAAATCTTTGTCTATCCATCCAAACAGCTTTGCTCTTAGAAGCATCGCTTCCCGATAGTCTGTCGGCAGTTCCGAATCATCAGTTATGTCCTCCGGATGCGGATACTCATCTACAGAAAACAAATAATCGGGTGAATCAGTTGTGATTATATGAACGATTTTACCGGCATCATCAGTGTCAATAAAAACGATCGACTCATAATTATCGGCATCACAATTCTTGAGTAAGAAACACCTTTTGCCCGGTGCGCAATCAGGATCAGTTAATCCTTCTGCAAAAGAATCTATACTTGCCATATCTGCCTCATAGTTTTTTCCGGATGCTTTATGAACATATTTTATCCGTTCAATAACATCCTTTGCACCGTTGTATACCGTATTCGTTGTTTTCGACTCATAGATAACGTCCTCACTAACAACAGCCTGCAGACGTTCAGTTTCACCCTTGCACATCGCGTATCTAAGTACTCTCAAGCAGTTATCTTCGCCCAAAGCGACTTCGTTTTCATATTCGCCTATGGCTGCGTCAGCTGACAAAACAAAAATTCCTGAAACCACGCATCCGGGCTTCATAAATTCTTGTTGATCTTCGTTAATCTGCTCAACAGTGTGCGCAATCTTCAACAAACCAAACTGGGTATCTATTACACACAAAACATAAGGATGAAAGCGTTCTTCTTCAAACTCAAAGCTTCCCCAATAGACTTTTTTGACTTCGCCCATTATCAGAACTAATTCATCAGAGGAATAGTCAACCTCTTTATCTTTGTTACGAACATCGTGATTATTAAAAAAGCCGCTGGGAAAAACAGTGCCTTTCGCAAGGCCGTAGGTTTGACCTGTAATAGTTTTGGGAATAGATTCATTATATGATTCTTGATTTTGAAAATAATCTATTTCAACAGGAAATGCACAAACCTGAAAATCATAAACATCATTTTTCATCAAACTCGGCAGCATATGGCTGTTGAGAACATTGACAACCGCTAATCCGCTCCCTGTTTTATGATTGGTTATTAACAAACGCTTAATCAAAGGTTCGGTATCGGCGGTAGTAATATCGCTTTCAATTCTAACTTTCCACTTTTCTCTTCCACATATGTGCGTATCTAACCCCTCGATTATATATTGATTATTGCTATCCTCATACTTCGCCCGCACAAAAAAGTCGATACTGCCTGACGGCAAAAAAACAGTGAGATCATCTGTATAACCTTTAAGCACCTTGCCTTTATTGGCAATATAAGCCAAAAGTCCGCGCATGCTTTCTTCCGACTCCATAAAAGATTCCAGTCCGAGATTCTCTAAAAAATTTGGCATAGTACCCTCCTTATATAAAGTAGTGCAGTTTCTTCATTCCGGCTTTCCTAAAGCTCATATAACTAGGCTTCAGTTTGCTGTAATTGATGTCGGATGAATCGTTATCATCGTCGTTATCATAGTATTCTGTTTTTATTCCGTCAGCAGGAACTATGATCATATTTTTTGAAACATCATACATTACCGTTTTTTTATCATAATAAACTGTCAATTTGTAGTTTCCGTCATTATCATACATACTAACACTCGCTAAACCGAGATCAATATCGTACAGATTTGTTTTGTAGTGAAAATTATGAAGGCTCTTACCGCCTTCAAAATAAAGATTTACGCTGTATTCTTCCTCTTCAACTGTCATAATATTCAAATCAGATATAGCGTCCGAAAAACTATTTCCGCTGTTTATCTCAAACGCAATCGCTCTGAGACAGTCAAAGTTAAGACTAACCTTCATGGAAAAACTGATAACGTTTTCTATTTCGTTTTTGTATTCATCTTTCAGCTTATCGTTTAAATAGTTTCTTATGTCTTTTGCGGCAGGATAATCAAACCGAAAATGATAATGAAATCTTCCGGGGCGATTTACGATATAGCTATTTAATGAATAAAGTTCATTACATGTGACAATATAGAGTTTTTTTCCGCCCGCGGTACCATCAAACAAAGATAGAAGCTCTGCCTGATCATCGTTGTTGCGGTTTGAGCGAAAGGTCTTGTCGAATTCATCAAATAACACAACGCATTCTTGGTCGATTGATCGGATGAATTTAGCGATTCCCGGATAACAGTTTTCGGCAAGAATAACCGGATATCCATCCTTAATCGCCTGTTCGCAAACCATTTTAGCGAACATAGACTTTCCGATACCTTTATCTCCGCTCAAAATAATACCGAGACTTCTGGAAAAAGAGGCATACGATCTCATAACCTTTCGAAGTTTATCCTTATGAACGCCATAGGATTTCTCAGTAACTATAATATCAGAGATTTGAACTAGATAACATCCTTCCTGCTGATTATACTCGATTGTATAAGTACCAGACGGCAAGCCGTTGTAGGTAGAAATGCTGTCGTCAAAAATAGAATACTTACTTCCGGTTTTTATTGTTTTCATATAGATCACCTTGCTTTGTTTAGATTTTCTGAACACCAGCTAGTGTAAATATGATAGCATACCGGAGATAAAATTTGGTCTCTTTTAAAGCGACATTTTACTTAGATAAGGTTTTAAAATTCAAATCATAAAGGATTTCATTAATACTGTCAATATTATAAATCTTCTCTTTGAAAAAGTATTCAATGATAATATCACGTTTGTTAGAATGAGTAAATGTATAACCTGCACGCGACAAAAAATCTTTTGCTTCGCTTAGTTTTAGATGAATCGCCAAACAAAGCAAAATACAAGTGTCCTTTGATGGTTTGTACATTCTGTTGGAGATGATTTTTGAAAATAATCTTCTGTCAATATGAGCCGCTCGATAGATTTCGGAATCCTTTACATTCTTTTCAGATATTTTTTCTAATAACACATCTACAAATGTTTTCTCAGAAAACTCTTCTAAGGTTTTCATAATAGTTTCTGCCGAGTCACCTCCGGATAAGCCATCCATTGCCGCCTTTAGAAATTCACTGTAACGGTTGTTAAGCAAAATATGACTGTAGTTTACATGAGTATCGTCGTAATCTCTCAGACTGTATTTCTTATTTTGATAATCAATCGATAAATCCTCGCTATCGTGCTCGACCGTTTCCTTGGAAAGACCTTTTCTGGTTTTATTCTTTTCTGATATTGAATAATTCTGATCTTTGAATTTAAAACAGATTCTTTTATTTCTAAAAATGCGTTCTATCATGTCATCACCCCTTTTCAAGACTTAAAATAACAATTTATTCTATATTAGATTAAGTAAAGCGAAATCCAATGCTTTAATTATTCTCACAGATTATTTGATTTTTCATTTATAGCTTAATCAGCAATATTTGTAGCCGCTTAGCCTTTGAATAATCCAAAAATCGGTGTCTCAATGTTACTGGAGGCGCAACCTATTGCTTCAGTATGCACTATAATCATATTATATCAGTCCGATGATAGTAAATCAATATTTTTCGATATACAAGCATTATCATAAAAAGGACTCTCTGTGATTAAACAGAGAGCCTAATAAAACCTTTTGTATTTTTTTGGAAAAAGAAAAGACGGTTTCAAAAAACGCCTTTTGGTCGGAGTGAAGTATGTTTTATTTTTTGCATAGCTTACTGCTCGTTTTTTTCGTCGTGTGTATTTGGATAACTTAGCTGAGCTCGGCGGCTTAAAAACAGTCCGCAGGACTGTTTTTACCTTCGCCATTCGCTTACGCTTATGGCTCGGCACAGCCTGTTCAAGTCTCTTCACTCCTCCGTTGCTTGATTAAAATAGTACAGGGAGATACCTTTTTGGTATCTCCCTGTACTATTATGGTCGGAGTGAAGGGACTTGAACCCCCGACATCCTGCTCCCAAAGAAACAGAATAGTCTGATAATATTTCCATACAACAAAATATAGTGGTTTCCGTTCCGGAAAAGTTGCTGTTCAGCGCTCTTGCCTGCACTGTTTCCAAGTGCTCCGGACGGCATTATGGTCGGGTATGTGGTCAGAGATTGTCTGTCAATGCAAAAACAGTTTCATAATGATTCATATCAGTAAAATGCTGATAAAACAACTTGTTGGTGTTAAGAGTTATTTCAAAGGACTGTTGATTCAGATCTCTGACGATACCCTTCAGCTTTGCAAGGGATGAAGCATTGAATCCATTGTAGTTATAATAGGCAAGGGTAATGTGTGGCGTTAAAAACGGATAATCGCAAATTTTCACGTTGTCGAGCAACGTATACAGCTTTTGCAACTTGTCCCACTCTTTCTCATCCGCGGGCACTAAAGTGAGCACCAGACTAATATCAAGCATATTTATAATAAATTTGGTTTTCATTCTGATGGTCTGTAGCGAAATCGGATTATCTTTGAGAAGCTCTATCAGTTTAGTCTCGTTTTCAGCAGTCATTGATACCGCTTCTTCCTTTTTAACAAATACGCTCAAATCGTGCAATGTCATATGCAGTGTGTGCGAATCAAGCTTATTACAAAAGCACTCGGGTACCGCTTCATACAACTTTTCAATCAATGCTGAAATACGTTCCTTCGTCTGTCTGTCAAGGTCAAAAACAACGGTATCTCCGTAAAAAGTACGAAAACTATTTTCGACGTTTACCTTATCAGACAGGCTTTTATGCGGCGAAAAAATCCCTTCGCCAATCAGAAGTTCCGCTTGCTGATAGGAAATTCTATTCAAAAAATCAAGATACTTTTCCATCAAATCGCCTCCATTGCTATCTGCATTATAGCCCCTCCGCTCGTTTCTTCAAGTCAAATTCTGATACGCTGTAATCAAAGATAACCGCCGGAAAACAGCTGTTACTTTTTCAGTTTATATATTCTGTTTCGGTTAGAGCCATCGGCGATAATGACACCTTCCTTTACTAACTCACCGAGATAATCTCTTGTGCGCGACGGTTTGAGGTTGATCGCTTCGGCAACATCACTCGCTTTTACAAAATCCTTACCCTTCATAAAATCAAGTATCGCCTGTTTCGTGCGAGTGTTTATCGCCGATTTTTTATCGCCGATTTTTCCGTTATCGCCGATTTTTTCAGTCGTCGATAAATCCGCTCCGATCAAAAGATAACGGTTTTTCAGCTCGTTATTTTCAACGAGGATCAGATTCCTGAAAAACTTTTCAAGATAACTCTTGTCCTCGTAAATGCCATTTTGAATATCGGCGTAATTCGCCCTTACAAGCGCGTTTCTGAAATACCACGAGTTGTCGGCAAAAAGTGTATTTGTGACATTGAACCCGAGAGAGCGAAGATACTTGATCGCGAACACAGCGGTCGTTCTGGTATTGCCCTCGCCGAACGGATGTATCTGCCACATATTCGCGATAAATCCGGTGATGTGTTTGATGCTTTCGTCTATGCTGAGAGCGCTGTAATCAAATCTTTTCTCCAAATCAAAATCATAGTTCATAGTATCTCTGATAGTATCCGAACCTGCGTAGACTACGGATTTGCCTTGTAATACCCATTCGCGTTTGGAAATATTGTAATCACGGATCACGCCTGCAAATTTATAAATGCCGTCAAACAGTCTGCGGTGAATAGCTATCAACTGATTCGGCGAGAAAACGAACGCGTCCTCAGAAAGGAGCTGAGCGATACGCGCGGAAACCTTGTCCGCTTCCTCTGTACGTTCGTCAACATCAAGCCGCGCGGTTTTGCTCTCATAGTAGCCGTGGATCAGGTCATTGGCTTCTTCAAGAGTGATATCGCCGTCAATATTCTTCTTCGCGGTCTCGATCAAATATTCCGACGGCTTCAATCCGTCAACATCCTGCAAACCGATAGCCGTCTGCCAAATGTAGCCCTTTTTCTGTTTCGAGGGCTCGCTCTGACGGATATATTCGTCAAAATCGAATGGAATTTTATCGCTCATTTTCTCACCGCCTTTACTCTATAATTATACCATATTTTCCGCTGAATAACAACAGTTATATGTGTCAAAAATTGATACGCTGTAATCAAAGATAACCGCCGGAAAGAAGATTTTCATTGACTTATGTTATCATATATGATAACATAATAAAAAAGAAGGTGAAAACGATGACTGACAGAAATGACATTACCTCAAAACGTCAGGAGATTGTCGCTAAGCTGACGCAGGCAAGGCTTGAAAAGGGTTTGTCACAGGCGCAGCTTGCCGAATTGGTCGGCACACAGCGCTCCAACATTTGCCGCATTGAAAACGGTGGTCAAAATCTAACTCTCGATCTACTGATAAAAATATCAAACGCGCTCGACAAAGACGTCAGCGTTTTGTTGGAAGAAAAGCGCCCGCAAACGATTAACACATACCATTTAAAACTTTATGATGATGTCCTCGTCACCTTTTCTCTGCAAGAAAAAGGCTTGGAAGGCTTGGTTGCCGAAGTGCTCTCCTTTGATGAAAGCAAAATGCATTTACTGCCCGTCAATATGGAGCTGACATCAAAAGGGATTGTCAAATGGCTTTCGCACCGCGTAATTCCAAAAAACAGAGCGTTCGTTGACGAGATTTTAAAAACCTTCGGCTTAAGCAGTAATGATACGAAGGGAATTATTGACGTATGCCTGGGGCTTTCTTTGAACGACAGCTATTGGGTAACGCCGGTTGAGTTCAACGGAAAATTCGACCTGTACAACCTGTTTGAAAATCCGTTTTCGGAAGCGTTGTCTCTGGTGGCGTACACAGGTGTAGGAAGCTCCGACAAAGCGTTTTCCATCTCTCCGGAGTTTACGACAAACGGTATGCTCCGCAAGGCTTGGCGGAATATTGCAGATGACGGGATCTATCTGTACAAGGGCGGTACAGATGGCGCGGTAAACGCTGGAAATGAACCTTACAGCGAGTACTACGCCTGTCAAATCGCAAAAGCGATGTGGCTTGACTGTATTGAATACGACCTTGAAAACTGGAAAGGCATCCTCGCCTCAAAATGCCGGCTGTTTACGGATATCAACACGTCTTTCGTACCGATCAGCCGTTTGATAAATGACAGGACGCTGAAAAACGCGCTGGATTATTACTCCTCGCTCGGCAAGGAATTTTACGACGCGCTATGCAGTATGTTGGTGTTTGACGCGGTAATATACAACGAGGACAGGCATTTCGGTAATTTCGGCGTATTGCGCGACAACCATACTGGCAAAATTTTGAAACCCGCGCCGATATTCGATAACGGCTTATCTTTGTTTAACTTTGCTATGGCGGATGACATCAATAATCTCGATGAGTACGCAAATACAAGAACAACACCTTACGGCGTTTCATTTGAGGAAGTCTGCAAAGCAGTAATGGGAAGTAAACAAAAATCTCAGCTCCGCAGGCTGTTGAATTTCAAATTTGAAAGACACCCGTCGATCAATCTTCCGGAGGAAAGACTGACAGCTATAGAAAAACAAATCGCTGTTAGGACAAGAGAGCTGATGTCAATTCCGATTATCAAAAGCTAATCTAAAATTTATAATAAATCAAGAAAAAATTAAAGCTAAAATTTTAACTATTATAGAAATATTTTCGAGGATGTTATGCTTCACGATGGACTTTATGAACAGGTAATTAACAAAGGAATAGACTCAGAGCTGTCGACAACGGAAAAACTTACTCAAGCTGAGAAAATAGACGCCGCAGAAGCGGCTAAAACCTTGTCGGAGTATATCTCCGAGGTCGTGCTGCGCGGTTTGAAAAACATCAAAGACAATGGTGGCAGCTTAGATAATCAGGTTAATCTTGCAAACAAAATCATAAATACCATTATCCAAGAAACAAAGGAATCCGACTTTGATACACTCTCGGTTGCAGAACGCGCGGAACAGCTTCTCGCTGTATTCGAAAAGAAAAACAACATCATTGCTTTTGATGAAAAAGCTAAAATCATTCGACCGGAAACATCTATCGCGCAGAGCAGCTTATTCACCGGCGCTATCCATGAACCGCAGATGTTCACCGAGCTCAAAAAAGAAATCGTATCCTGCAACCGCATTGATATGCTTGTATCCTTTATCAAATGGAGCGGTTTGCGACTGATAATTGATGAGCTGACCACATTCACCGGTAACGGCGGAACATTGCGAATTATTACCACTTCCTACATGGGCGCAACTGATGTTAAGGCGATTGAAGAACTACGCAATCTACCCAACACTCAAATAAAAGTGAGCTACGACACCAAGCGTACAAGATTACACGCAAAGACCTATGTGTTTTATCGTGACACGGACTTCACCACCGCATATGTCGGTTCATCAAACATGTCTAACGCTGCCTTATCGAGCGGATTGGAATGGAATGTTAAAGTTGCAAACAAAGACCTGCCGGAAACAATCGATAAAATTGCAGCCACTTTCGAAAGCTATTGGAACTCAAATGAATTTGAATACTACGACGAGGGACAAAAGGAACGCTTGGCAAGAGCGTTAAAATCAGAAAAATATTTTGATTCCAACAATGATGAACTTTACACGCTTGATATTCTTCCCTATTCATATCAGCAGGAAATACTCGATAAATTAGAAGCAGAACGTGCTGTCAGAGGTTATTATCATAACCTCGTTGTTGCTGCAACAGGCACAGGCAAAACTGTTGTTTCAGCACTTGATTATAAAAGATTCAGAAAACAGAATCCAAAAACACCTTGCCGTTTGCTGTTTGTTGCACACCGTGAAGAAATCCTTAAACAAAGTCTTTACACCTTCCGCGCAGTACTAAAAGACGCAAATTTTGGTGAGATGTTTGTCGGCAATTACAAGCCAGAAAGCATTGATAATCTGTTTATTTCAATTCAAACTTTCAACTCACAGAGTTTCACAGAAAAGACAACAGCGGATTTTTATGACTATATTATCGTCGATGAATTCCATCATGCCGCCGCACCATCATATCAAAAACTGCTGTCTTACTATCAGCCAAAAATTTTGCTTGGCCTAACGGCAACCCCGGAACGTATGGACCGCAAAACAATAATGCCGTATTTTAATAACCGTATCGCCGCGGAAATCCGTTTGCCCGAAGCGATTGACAGAAAACTACTCTCGCCCTTTCAGTACTTCGGCGTAACCGACAGCATTGATCTTGATAAACTCAAATGGGCAGCCGGCGGCTATGATAAATCGGAACTGTCAAAGATTTACACCATTAACGGTGCTGCTTCTACTATGCGCGCAGATTTGGTAGTGCGTTCACTGCTCAAATACGTCACTGATATCGACGATGTAAAAGGACTTGGATTTTGTGTTTCGGTTGAACACGCCAAATTTATGAGCAACTACTTTAATCAACAGGGAATCCCGTCTATTTATCTGACAGGAAAATCTGCTGACGATGAGAGAAAGAACGCTAAACAGCTACTTATTTCAGGTGAGATCCGCTTCATTTTTGTTGTCGATATTTATAACGAAGGTGTAGATATCCCGGAAGTAAACACCATTCTTTTCTTACGTCCTACCGAATCGCTGACAGTATTTTTACAACAGCTCGGTCGCGGACTTCGCTTAGCAGAGAACAAAGACTGTCTAACTGTACTTGACTTCATCGGACAAGCTAATAAGAAATACAATTTTGAGGATAAGTTTGCCGCCCTTCTCTCAAACACAACCCGTGGCGTTACCCGAGAAATCAAAGACGGTTTCATTTCCCTGCCAAAGGGCTGTTATGTTCAGCTTGAAAAGAAAGCGGCAAAATATATACTTGAAAATATCCGTTCTTCTTACGGCAACACTGCCGGATTAATTGCAAAGATTGCCGCTTTCGAGGAAGATACCGGGCTTGCGCTGACGCTTGCGAATTTCTTGCATTATCATCATCTGGATCCGCGCAACATATATAAATTCGACTCCTTCTCACGTCTATGTGCCCGCGCAGATGTGATTGATAATTTTGATGAGCCAGCGGAAGAAACACTGAAAAAAGCATTTGTCCGTTTAGTTAGCATTGATTCGCGCCGATGGATTAAATTTTTGTTGACTGTTTTACCGAAATTATCTTCTCTGGATGTTTCAAAGCTTTCTGATATAGAACAGCGTATGATGCAAATGTTTTATGTCAGCGTATTTCTAAAAACCGTTGAAGATTGGAACGCTCCGGAAGTAGCGGATAATCTGAAAACCCTTTCAGACAGTACCGTTATGCTGCATGAGCTGACAGAACTGCTCCGGTATAAGCTTGATAAAATAGACTTTATTGATAAGCCGGTTGAAGTGGGCTTTGATTGTCCACTTGACTTGCACTGCACCTATACCCGTGATCAGATTTTGGCGGCGCTCGACTTTATGAAACCATCATCCTTGCGTGAAGGTGTGAAGTGGTTACCCGAAAAACAGCTTGATATATTCTTTATAACCCTAAATAAATCCGACAAAGATTACTCGCCAACCACAATGTACAATGATTATTCAATCAACAGCGAACTGTTCCACTGGCAAAGCCAAAGCACTACTTCGGAAAGTTCTGCAACCGGTCAGCGATATATCCTCCACAAGGAACGTGGCAGCAGAATACTGCTGTTTGTCAGAGAATTTAAAGCTGACAGAAAGTTCGGCACTACTGAAGCATACACATATCTTGGTACGGCTAACTACGTCAGTCACACCGGTTCACGCCCGATGAACATCACATGGAAACTTGACAACCCCATCCCTGCCAAGTATCTCAAGAAAACAAATAAATTAGTTGTTGGATGACAAAACGCCAGTTACACAAACTTGTGCAACTGGCGTTCGTTATAATTATACAATCATTTTTTTCGAGAATAAAGAGATCTATCTTGACTATTCGTTACGAATAGGATAAAATTATTACGGTGATACTATGGAAACAAGAAATGCTAAATTAATAATAAACAAATCCGGCGGAACTGCGTCCGAAAAGAGTAAGACATATAGGGTAACTATTCCGAACAGCTGGATTGAACAGCTTGGTTTAAATGAAAATTACCGTGATGTTGAGTTGGCTTTTGACGGTGACAAAATAATTATTAATAAGGCCTTGGATATAAACAGGTTTATTGAGTCCCGAAGGTCGCATAAACTACTAAGACTTGATTACTATAACTTTAATAATCTGTGCACGACAATAATTGCGGATTATACCGATAAAATTATAAAAGTGAAAAACCATACAGACGATATTGTTCTTACCGCGTTCGGCGTAAAATCAAATCCCAATTGGCAAGACTATTCCGAGTTTTTGGAGGATAGGTGTATTCCAAGAACCAGAGCAGGCTTGCAGGATTATCTTGACGCATGGAAAATAGATGAATATAACCCGCTCGATATTATTAGAAAAACCGAAGGCAGAATGGCAGAAGATCATCAATGGATAAAGGTGACTGAACTATGACGATTAAGCTTGCAACTAACGATAAAATAGCTGAGACTTCATCAAAAGGCAACCAGGAAAAGTGGCTTGAGGATGGGTATTGGTACAAGCTCGACCAATTCGGATATGAGGCACTGGCAGAGGTTATGACTTCAAAACTACTCGAATTCAGCAATATAGAAAAGGAAACTCCGTTTACGTTTGTGAGATATGAAATGCAGATAATTAATCTGCATGGATTTGAACGTGTTGCATGTGTCAGCAAAAACTTTTTGAAGAAAAATCAATCAATTATTACCGTCAGCGCCCTTTTTAAAAAGTGTTACGATGTTTCTATTAAAAGAAAACTTGCAAGTCTTCAAAGCGATAAAAAACGTATCGAATACTTAGCAAATACCGTCAGCGAAATCACAGGCTTAAAAGAATTTCCAAGGTATTTAACTTTGTTATTTGAAATTGATTCATTGATTCTTAACGATGACAGGCATTTAAATAATATCGCGGTAATAAGAGAAGGCAACAAATATGATTACTGCCCGGTATTCGATAACGGCGCTGGTTTGCTCTCAAATATGCAAATTCTCAGAAACGATATCGAGCCAAAGGGTTTGATGAAGTCATTAACTGCAAGTCCGTTCGGCATGACATTTAACCGTGAATTAAAAACGACAAGGGCTTTATTCGGATCCGTGTTAGAATTGCCGCGTTTCTCAAGAGATAATTTAAAGGAAATGTTATCTCCGCTGCTCGAATACTATCCCAAGCGCGATAGCGGGGTAATAACGGATAGAGTCATAGAATGTATTCTGGAACGGCAGAAGCAACATTAATCATTATATAGTTTCAGGCTCAGCGCACATTCGCTGAGCCTGCTTTTATTGCTTTCATTAAAAAGGAAGATCGTATTTACAAATAATCACTCCGACAGTCTGCCGTAGTTGTCCCATTCGCCGAACATCTCACCGGCTTTGGTTTTTTCGATCAGATGGGCGAGCGATCTTTCATAGACATCGCGGTCGCGCGTTTTGTAGAACGCCACATTGTAAGCGCGCACACGTTGGTAAAGAGGCGGAAAAGATTTGAACCGCGTCCAGACTCTCGCTTTTTTCAGCGCGGCTGCAACATCGGGATCAACGCGGAAGCTCCTTGCCCCCATTGCCGGAAGAACGGCTCTGCCGGCGTCTGTCATCAGCCCCAATTTTTCTAGCCTGCGCACACGCTCTTTGTTAAGCTCCGTCCACGGGCTGTTCTTCTTGCGAGGACTGAACCGCTGCATTCTCACGCCGTTGACGGGCTTTTGAATGCTGTCGATTCAGCCGAAGCACAGCGCTTCCTCAACCGCGTCAATATAATAAAAGCCGTCCGGTTCAACAGGTTTGCCGCGCTTGACAGCTACCCAGCATTCGCTTTCTTCCGCCGCGTGAAGCGTCAGCCATTCCCTGAATTGTTCACGGCAGGTAACGGAAAGAATATTGTGTTCCGCCATCAATCTTTTACTCCTTTATCGCGTAAAATCCGCTCTGCATATAAGAATGCCAGAACAACTCGCGGGCGGCAAAGCCTGTTCTTTCGAGCAGCTCCAAGTGCTCTTTTATCGTTATCGGGAAATACTCGGTGTTGTATCTTGCGGAATGTGACCGCACTTCGTCCGGCGTTCTTCCTGCAGATAAACCAAAGGCTTCCACACGTTTCAGCAAAAAGTCTTTGCCGCATTCGGTAAACGGCGCGGTGTTCTCAAAGCAGATAAAGATACCGCCGGGCTTCAAGGCGTTGAAGCAATTTTTGACCGCCGTTTCTCTTGTTGCGCGGTCGAAATAATGGTGCGACTGGATCGCCGTGACAATATCAAAGCGGTTTGAAAATTCCAGCTTTTCCGAGCCGATACAATGATATTCACAGCCTTGATTCGCTAACTTCTTTTTGGCATCTGCAAGCATTTTTTCGGAAGGATCGCAGAGCACCAGCTCAGTCAAGTTCAACCTGTTCAGCGCCATCACACCGAAATTGCCTGTACCGCAGCCGGTGTCCAGAACCGCCAGCGGCTTGTCGCCGCAATAGGTGGTTATCACGCTGAAAATCTGCTCGTATATCTCATCATAATGCGGAATCACCTTCCGCACGTTCTCGTCGTACTGATTCACCGCAAACGCGGATTTGTTGTCGGTCATGGTTTCGTCCTCAATTCTTTTCTCCGGAAATCCTCTCAAAATATTTATCTAACTTCTCATCACAAATGCGCAGGATTTCAGCCTTTTCATCATCAGTCAGATGCTTCCAGACTGTCGGTTCGATCTCGATGATACCGAGTGTTTTTGTGTGATGGAGCATTTGCATATCCTCAAACCGTTTGAAGGGATTGGAAAGAATATTTCTTCGTGCTTCCGTGTCGGTATATCCGCCTTTGGCAAAAATACTATTTGGTTTTTCCGGCGTTAACCCTCTTGCTTTTCTATTCTCGTAATAATCTTTGAAATATGCCACTATCGTTTCGATCGATACACGTCCGTCTTTGTCAGCATTCGTGAAAATTGCTTTCAGCAAAACAGGCTTGTAGGAGTAGCTCATATCCATCTGACGCACCATATTCAGGAAAAGCTCTTTGCGGTTGTCATCGTTGATAAGCGTCCAACCAAATTCTCCGGCTGCAGCAACCAACGTTTCTTCCCTGAAGTATTTCAGCTTTTTATGCTCACTGAGCGGTACAATCATATCCGGGATGATCCTTCCATCCCGAATATACCGTTCGACGGTTTCAGACTGCACATCAACCCTGCGGATAAATTCCATCTGTGAAAGCATTCCTGCCGCTTCATCCTGCCAGTTGAATACATCTACCGCTTCGTAATCCGTTGCACTGACTGGATAATCAATCAACGCTTCCGGCTTTTCCCCTTTGCGGTAAAGTTCATCATCCTCCTGCATTTGCTGTCTGGTTCCGAGGACACGTTTGCCCGGTTGATAATCCTTCAGTTTCATCAGCCGATGCAATGAATACGGCATATTATACTGGCTGGCGTTATCGACAAAATCAAATACCATCAGAAAATCTTTGCCTTCGCTCAGCCGCATTCCCCTGCCAAGCTGTTGGGTATAGAGCACCTTTGACATAGTTGGACGAGCCATAAAAAGCACCTCTGTTTCAGGGCAATCCCAGCCCTCATTCAACAAGTCGCAGGCACAAAGTGCTTTGATGTCTCCGCGTTTGAATTTCGCCAATATTTCGCTTCTATCGGACTGCTTCATTCCTCCCGAAACCGCCTGCGCAGGCACACTGCGTTCACGGATTTTTGACGCGATTTCCTCTGCGTGCTTTACACTGGCGCAGAAAATCACCGTCCGCTTATCAGCTACATATTCCATAAAAGTATCGACGATCAGATTGTTACGGTCAGGAACAAATATCTTACTTTCAAGGTCGCGTATATTGTAACGCACGCTGTTGAAGCGCACCTTTGTCAGGTCAATATTGGTATGTATCCGAATACAGCGTACCGACACAAGTTCACCTATTTCTACCGCTGTTTTGATATCGAGCTTATGCGCTGTGTTTTTGAAAATATCCAGAATATTCTGGTCATCGGCACGCTCCGGCGTCGCTGTCAGTCCGAGGGTAAAGGACGGTTTGAAATGCGCAAGGATCTTCTGATAAGTTTCTGCGGATGCGTGATGTGCTTCATCAATAATCAGATAATCAAAAGCTGTTTCGCTGAATTCTTCTGTGTGCAGCGCTATACTTTGTACGCTTCCGCAAACTACAAACGCATCTTTTTCCTTCTGTACACCCATATAAATGCCGGTGCTGACTTCACTCCACAGCGCTCTGAAAGTCTCTGCTGCCTGTGTGACCAGCTCGTTGGTATGCGCGATAAATAGCGTGCGTTTCCCGATACGTTTCGCGTCCGTTACTGCTGTCACGGTTTTGCCTGTACCGGTAGCGTGATAAATCAAAGCGATCGTTTCATGTCGCTGACGCATTTCTTCCAACGCGTTCAGCGCCTCCTTCTGGTGTTCTTTCAGTTCCAGATTGTCCGCTTCAATCGCCTTGCTCCGCTGACATGGAAGGTAGTCTGTTACCTCGCGGAAATGCGGTGAAGAACCTAAAAAAACGCGCAGCTCGTCCTTGATCGTATCGGGCTGCAACTGCATTTGGCGAACTGCCCAGCGGTAAACATCCCAACCAAGATGAATCATGCTGTTCTGTTTGAGCAAGTCATCATAAAACTTGTTGTCGGAAACAAGTCTTGGATTGTGGCTGGCTTCATCATCAATCTCGATTGCAATTCTCTTTGCACCGTTTTCAATCATAAAATCCGCAAAACGGTCGTTGTTATAAATATCATAGAAGTGATACTGGCTATAAAGATAACTGGCTTTTTCCGCACCAAAGGTATCAGAGAATAACTCAATAAATATGTCCTCTGCCGTACTTCCGGATGCAGCATGTAATGGCGTCGTCATGTGTTTCACTCCTCGTATTAATTCTCAACAAATCATGTTTTTCTATATCGATATTCTAACACATATTTATTTATGGAACAACCTCTTTTGTTATTAATATATAATTCCATTCAAATCAACTGAAAAACGAAAGAACATGCAAGCAGAATACAAACCACACCTGCACGTCTGTTAATTTTTGAAATATGCTTAAATTATAGCAAATTATAAGATCATACTTAACCTAAGTTTTACAATTTATAGTATTCCCGCAGATATTTTATAGGAAACGGAATCACCGTATACTGCCCGTGACGAACAAAATCAACCGCCAGCATAGAGAACAGGAAATCCGGCGTGATCAGTTTGGTTTCAGACGTCACACGGCGTATAGTACACGCGCAGCTGACGGTATCTTTTGCGCCGTTTTTTGAACCAACAAAGTAGTAAAAACTATTACCG
>Ga0256404_1007565_pt1 | contig 17049 bp, 14 predicted proteins | sample RumenRJG_01DNA_FD_185990 | JGI IMG/M metagenome (GOLD analysis project Ga0256404, IMG submission 185990) | Bovine rumen microbial communities from Lethbridge, Alberta, Canada - RJG_01 | ecosystem: Host-associated > Mammals > Digestive system > Stomach > Rumen | place: Canada: Alberta | collected...
AGGGAAGCTGCGCGTGGATGCGGCCAAGCTCGCTCGTGGCGAAACTCTCCCGATATTTTTCGAGAAAATCGAACTCTGTGAAGCCAAAAGTTGGGCGTATGTCTGAAATTTTTCGTAACTTCACGGCACTTTTTTTAGAAAATACCCCCGAAACGGCCCGAGATGGGTAGTTCGGGGGTTCTTTTGCAAAGGTACGAAATATTTATCTAACTGACAAACAAATTGTTGCAAATTAACTGAATATCCCTACTATAGATGTATGGGCATCGATGGTTCTTCATGAGTATTTTCATGATTTTCAATTTTCTCATCCAGAGTATGCTGATTATTTCGAGAAGCATTGTGCTTTTTTTCGATTCTCATATACTTCAATCCCTTTATCTTAATCATACATGGTATAAGAATAGAGTAAACAAGGAGAATGAACTCCTACTAACAGCTCTGAATTCTTCGGATATTGATCTTGCCCGAAAGCATCTCTGCTCGTTCTTAAAGATACGCAGCAATCGCCGTAAGAAGGCATACAGAAAGTTGCATACAGACATCACGAAGGCAGAACAGACCTATGAAATGACAGAAGGGTCTGCACGCTATATCGAGGCAAAACTATACGAGAGCATTCCTGTGTATCAAGCAGATAGTAGTTGGCTCTATACGGCAGACAAAAACTACTATTATGCCACAGGAAATAATATTATGGGTGTTGGATAAGTTTGGCTGTCATTTTGGCGAGTTATCTTTCGGATTCTGGCAAAACAACTCAACTTGGCATCTCGCAATCATAGGCACAATTCAGGCGAAATGTATCGGATTTTTGGCGATTTCGCCCGAAGCTTATGTATTTCGGGCGAAATCTAATTAAAATGGGAGGATTTCGCCCAAAATCTCTTGCTGATGTCAAAGGTTTGCTGTAACTTTGCGATGCAAAACAAAAAGGATATTGTCAATGGAGACCATTATCGGACGGAAATCGGAGATAAAGAGGCTTAAGGCAGCCGTTGAGAGTGCTCGGCCAGAATTTGTGGCCTTGTATGGACGTAGGCGCGTAGGCAAGACTTTTTTGACCAACCAGATGTTCAAGAATCAGTTTGCCTTTAAGGTGACTGGCGTTATTGAAGGCAAACTGAAAGACCAGTTTACTGCATTTGCCGATGCCATGTACGACTACGGATTCAATATGCCAGAACAACCAAAGGACTGGATGCAAGCATTTATTATGCTGAAACATGCATTGAAACAAAAAGTGGAAAGTGGCGAACGATGCGTCATCTTTATTGACGAATTGCCCGCTTTGGATGCAGAGGGCTCGAACGTGGCTGGTGCAGTGGGCTATTTCTGGAATAGTTGGGCTAGTCAGTACGATAACATCATTTTCATTATTTGTGGCAGTGCAACAAGTTGGATGATAACCAATGTCATCGACAGTAAGGGAGGGTTGCATGACCGCATCACAGTTGAAATGCCGATCCATCCTTTTACACTCAAGGAGACCGAGGCATATCTTGACAGCAGGCATTTCTTGTGGACTCGCCAGATGATACTCCAGGCCTATATGGTCTTTGGTGGCATACCTTATTACTTGAGTTTGTTAGATTCTGAAGAAAGTTTGGTACAAAATGTGGATCGTCTGTTCTTTAGCCAGGACATGCAAATGCGACGTGAGTTCCGCCGTTTATTCAATACCCTCTATAAGAATCCTGATAAATACATAGATATCATCAAGGCTTTGGGCAAAAGTCGCAGGGGGATGACACGTGAGGAACTGGCAAAAGAACTGAAAAGTGCCAACAACGGTCATCTGGGAAAACGATTGGAGGATCTCGTCCATTGTGACCTCATACGCAAGAATATTGTACGCGAAAAGGAAATCAAGCGGAAAGATGCAATCTATCAATTATGCGACTTCTTTAGCTTGTTCTACCTTACCTTCATAGACAGGGCTGAGGTAGAGCAACAATATTGGGTTCACCACATCAACACGCCTGAAATCAATTCCTGGATGGGACTTACCTACGAGCGAATCTGTCTAGCTCATATGCAGCAGATTAAACACGCTCTACGAATAGACGCTATATCCACGTTAAGCTATTCTTGGCGTAGTAAAATATCCAAGCCCGCAGCACAGATAGATATCATCATTGAGCGGGCAGACAGGATCGTCAACGTATGCGAAGTGAAGTATAGCCAGGGCGAATATGAACTGAATAAAGAGGAATACGACAAGATCTGCAAGCGAAGCAATGCCTTTATTCAAGAAACAGGCCTGAGACATGCGTCATGGATAACCATGATAACCACCGAAGGTGTGGCACAGGGCAAATACTCAGGCATGATACAAAGCCAGGTGAAGCTCGACGACTTGTTTGCTATTTAGGCAGCATTTATGGCAGAATGTCCGTTAAACTAAGTCAAAAGTGTTAAATGTGAAGGCTTTGAAAGTTGTACTTCAAAACTCTACCACATTTGTGTTGTTTAGCATCTAAATAACTGAAAATCAAATAGTTGCATTTTCTGCGTGGGAAAATAGATTCTGCGTGGGAAAGTGATTTTTTGCAAAGAAAAGCATAATATCTGCAAATGTGGATCGTAAATCGCTTAATTTCAAGCATTAAGAATTGCGCCCATTTTTGCAGATTTTTGATTTTTAACTTCGATATTTGCAGATTATCACCCATTTTGTCCCCCATCTGTCCCCCGAGATAACCGAAAATTGCCGAGGGACAAAAATATCTCAGGGGTGGTGATTTACGTTTTACTCATGTTTTGGCAGATATACATTCCAGCTTAAACAATGTAAAGCGCCACCTTCTTTTGCAATTTCTTCTGCCATTTCTATTTGACTGATATTGCAATCGGGGAAAGCATTTTGAATATATTGTTGGGCTGTTGCATCTTCTGGAATATCGAATATAGGCATTATGATGTTCTTGCCTACTTGTAGGAAGTTGATATAAGCCCAGTTGAGATCACAACAAGGTGTATCAACTTTATCCTTGAAACGCATTTCTGTTACCTCAAAACCATAACTTTCAAGAATCCTACGGATGGATGCAGCTTCATCTGGATAGCAATCTCCATGATTACCCATCAGTATTCGATTATCCCCACACCATTTGATGAAACCATCTGAATGTCCATACACATCATCTTCATGTGAAGTCCAGGGAATAATGATAACAGGATGACCAAGCTCTGATTCCAATAAAGCCTTAAAGTCTGCATCATCTTTCTTTTTTCTGTTTTCTGAAAACACCTTATCTGTCATCACAATATATGGACCGCATGGCACCATATTACCACCATCAATGATAAGATTTGTTGAACGACAGCTAATACCCATACCTCTTAACACTTTGGTAGCATCAGTAATTGTCTCAATATCTTTTTTATTCTTGCTCTTCACAAGATAATCAGGATAATAGCGATACTTCAAGAACTCATTTTCGCCCAATTGAATCGGCATATAATCGCGAGCCCAATAATCATTTGTAGATTTCAGTTCTTTGGACTCAATTTCCATTTCATTAAGCACATCCTTCAGACGCTTATAAAACTCTGGATGTCCTTCTTTATTGTCTTTTAGCCAAGGAGAGAAATACACGAGGTTTGTATCTTTATCGTGCATTAATGTATCACAACGCACATATCTATAACGTCTATCCACAAATCTCGAAAAATCACTATATAGACATTTCCTTTCAGAAACATCATAATATTCTTCAAGAATATAATCAACCTTACCCTCTACTGTTTGTTTGGATGTAAGTAGATTGATACGAGGTTCACGAATATAGCCCACCATACCATTATCATGCTCCACAAGAATAGGCAAATCCTTGTCAATGACAGTAGCATCATAGCACCTAAACAATTCAGCACAAGCCCATGGTCCATTTAAAACTTCACACCCATCTTCACTTATTAGTTGACGAATGAGGATGCCACCAAAATATGCACTATCCTCGAGAACATACTTTTCAACAGTCTTTCCTTTACTGTTTGCTATAGACTCACGCTTAATATTACTGACAAAATTTAAATCAATTCCTCCAAAGTCGTTTACATACCAACATAATGGCTTGGACACCCGTGGATGAGCGATAATATCGCGATGATTCTTGTTGTAGAAGTAAAATTCAATCTCCTTAAAAAGATACTTCTTCTCACCCTTTTGAATAGCAAAACTTTCAAACAGCATTTTTGCTATTTGTTCAAAACGCTCTTCGATGTCAGATGTATTCATGTTGGCATCAAGAGTCATTAGTTTGAAAAGATAATTATTACCCATGCGTTATAACAATAGTTCGGTAAATAATTTGCAAATAATTATGTATATTTTACAACCATCTGACAATCAAATAGTTATTAACAAAGTTTAGCAGTTAAAATTTGGCCAATCCGCTGATTATCAGTAACTTTGATAATTATTCCACGATTGTCAAACTATGCTGATATTCGAACTGATTGGCCAATATGAGAGCATCTGCCGCATGGCGATGTGCGGATGCGCCGCAAAGTTAAACAAAAGTTTCCGAACAAACATCATCGAGATACTGATTTTAATCATGGCCATACCCCGAAAAATCAATTTCCTGCAGCTCGGACGCCACGGCAAGCGTGGCGAGCAGTGCTACCGACAGGCGTTCGAGCGGGAGTTCGACTGGCTGCAGTTCAACATGAACCTCGCCGCCAACCGCTTCCAGCACGGCTGCCGCCGTCTGGCCATCGCCATCGACCCGAGCTATGTGTCCAAGGCGGGCAAAAAGACTCCTCATGTGGGGCGTTTTTGGTCGGGCTGTGCCTCGGCTGTCAAGCATGGGCTGGAGATACTGGGCATCGGCCTGATTGACGCCTACCTGAAGGACTGCATGATGCTTCGTGCCGTGCAGACGGCCAACAGCCGTGAGCTCAAAGCCGAGAAGATGACACTCAACCAGTGGTAGATAGCCGTTCTGAGGAAGTATGCTCACAAGCTCAAGCTGATGACCGACTGTGTCGTGGCCGACGCCGCGTTCTCGGTCAAGCCGTTTGTCGACGAGCTGATGGGAGTCGGCTTCAACCTGGTCATCCGCTTCCGCAACGACGCGGTGCTGCACTACATCTACCAGGGGCCGCGCTCCGTGGGGCGGGGGCGGCCCAAGACACTCGACGGCAAGATTGACTTCCACAATCTTGACCTGAGCCGCATGCGTGAGATTCAAACCGGCCGCAAGGGCGAGAAGGCATACGAGCTCGTGGCCAGGAGCAAGGCCCTGGGCCACAATGTCAAGCTGGTGATACACGTACTGGCTGACGGATCACACCGGCTCTACTTCTCGACCGACACCACGATGAGCGGAATCGACGTGTTCGACATCTACCACACCAGATTTCAGATTGAGTTCTGTTTCCGTGACGCGCACAAGTTCACCAGCCTCAGATACTGCCAGGCAAGGGACGAGCGCAAACTTGATTTCGCCTTCAACGTGTCGTTCGCCGCTGTCAACGTAATCAAGACCATGCGAAAGGAGTACAAGATAGACCTCTCGATTGAGCAGATTAAGTCGTTGATGGTCAACGCACATCTGCTGCATCGATTGTTATGCGTGTCTGGAATCGACCCGAACACGGCAATAAATGCTAAACTTGTCAAGGAACTATTTGGCATAGCGGGTGAAGCCGCCTAGCCAGCTATCTAATTTTTTTAACGGAGTATTGTATTTAACTTGTCAATCATATCTTTAAACTTAATAAATCAAAACAACGTGTTTTTTCCCTTTGTACCAACCACTTTGATGAATCTGTCATAGTCGGCTTTGCTGGTTAACGGAATAATGCTTCCTGCATTTAACGATGCCACTTTCTTTATGCCAATCATCTCGGCCAGACCATTCATGCCATTCTCAATAATTAGGCGGTTTGCACTGAATATATCAGTACCGTACTCTTCACAAGAGGGATAGTGGATAACACCAATAGGTCTGCCTAATTTAGCAAACTTAGCTAGGGTATATTTCGAACCTCCATCAATTTTGCTCTGCACAAGTATGAGGCCGTGAGAGAGCCCTGCTTGAATTCGACTCGCTTTGCTACCTGAGAATTTATCCTCTTTTTGCCGAGGAAGGAATTCGGAAATAATCAACCCGCCAGCATTGAGTACATCATCAATCACTTTTATATGGTTGGCGGTACACGTTTCTTTATAGATTAGACCACCAGAAATGATGCCGACCACGTTTTTGGCAATTTGACCACTATGATAGATTGCATGCTCGTCGATACCTTCAACGAGACCATTACAGATTGAGAAACTTTCAGAAAAATAAGTTCCAACTCTTTCTGCAATTCTATTTCCGAGTTCTGAGCTATGACGCGTGCCTATGATTGCAATCATATGCTTTAGGAGCGTCTCATTACCTTTTATAAATAATATGCTAGGCGGGTCTCCGATTTCAGCAAGCAGAGTCGGATAATCATTATCAAGTATACTCAGTATCCTGATGCCATTTGATTTGCAATTTGCAATTATTCCATCAGCAACTCGGGAATAATGCTCCAGGTTGGCGGTTTCTTCAGGTTTAACCTCGCCTACAATTGACGCACAAGAGTCATCTCGCATCAATCGATGGAGATTCTTCTTTATAAAGGCAGGACCAATGCCCTTGACCATTGACAGTATTAGAACATTTCGAATATCCATAATCATTCGTTTTTGTGCTCTTTTATATATGTGTCAAGTTCGTCTAAATTATTAATCACATATTCTAAAGAATAGCCATAGCTATCCCAATAGTCGCAATGAGAATGTTCTACAACAAATTCTTCCCAACATGCGTTGCGTTCAGGATTATTAAATATTAGTTCTTCCCCTTTTCTAATGATTTCAAGCATCTCGTTAATGTCATCATCACTGCCACCATGATTATACATGCCCATTTTGTCAATAAGTTTAATCTTATCCTCTGAATCAACTACAATTTGCTTAAAATTTGGGAGCTGTTCTCTTCCTTCCTTGAATTTATCAAATCCCCATTTATATTGCGATTGAATTAAGAAATATCTTCGATTTTGTTCGGACATTACATCCATATCCAAAGTATAACCGCAACCATTGCCTCGATATTCTGGAGGAGTACATGAATAGAATCTATGCCCATCGGAACGACGAATCTTGATTAGCATAGGCTTGCCGCATCTTGGGCAAACGACATCATCGTTTACGGGTAGCACCATTTGGAACATGGCTAAAAACAAAACGTTTTTTACTCCTTGTTCTTTTAATTTTCTGATAACATGCCATGCGGTTGCACCTGTCGTATATTGGTCATCAAGTACTATCACGCTTTTCCCTGTAAGGTCAACCCCTGTGCCACCTGGACATTCTATCGACAAGTATTTTTGCAAGAAAGCTTGACGGTCTCGATACAGGTTTTGCTCACGAAGCGACCCTTGCACATTGTCATCCCATTTCAGTAGCTGAACTTTTTGGACAGATGTCTCAACCAAATCAAAGAGTTCTTTCATCTTGTTGGGAGGAACGGTTGTCCTTTTATCTGTTAGGTATGTAAAGTAATCCCATCCTTGCTGATCAATGGCTGGTTGATTGATGTAATTGGATATGCCAGTCGCAAGTGTTTCTAAAAAATCTTGAGTCCGCTCAGGGTTAGACATCATATAATACTTGTCGGCTCTTCCATATCTGTCACAAGCACCTTGCTCTTGTCGGGCCAAGCATCTTATACAAGCATATGAGCCATCGGCATAGCGGTTGTCATTGAGACGAATTGCTCGAGTTGATGTTTGCCCAACAAAAGCAGCTTCGATAGTGTAAAGGTTGCTCAGGGGTGCATCCAAAAAGGTTTCTATCTCAGCAAATGTTTTTGCAGCGAATGTGGGTCCCATCTTTTTACTCACCATCTCATCGCCAATACCATCACGTTCATCCTTGATATCGTCAGTGATTTTGTATGGCAGGAACCATATAGTCATTGCTCCAATGTGTCGCCCTAACTCTATATCCAATTTTGTGTCTCCGATTACAACACAATTGCCAGCGTCAAGTTCATTCTTCAAGTCTGCATGAGTGTTTAAATACTCAATAAGCTTCGTCGTGTTTGGTTTATCGGCTAACGAAACATTGTCTACCCTGAATAACTTACAAATCGGATTGACATATCGAAAGTGAGAATCTGATACGACTAAAATCTTATCTCCTTTAGCTTTACGAGATGCTATGAACTCCATAGCTCCAGACACGATGGGAACTTTGTCAAGATGTGGTTCTATCGAAAAACCATCTTGACCATCTTTGTACGGTTTCCATGTCGGATGAACCGTACTAATGAGAGTTCCATCTAAATCAATAAGTATCAGCATATCAGAAAAATATTTACTAAAGATTTTTCGAGGTTAGGCCATGCAAAGCGGTCGCAGCGGGTGCAGCCAGCATATTGTCCATTTGCTGTATTATGCTATTGGAATCATCGCACAATTGAATATCATATACCTCAATCTCATTTCCGCTATTGTCCAGCTTTGCAAGTTTATTTTCTTCCAATTTCCATCTAAAGGTACAATTCTTGTACACAAACTCTATGTTTGTCGGCCCGATAAACAGGCTGCTGGAATTGCTTAAATCTATCTTCTCATAGCCATCTTTTAATGAAATAGCATTATTATTGAGCAAGTCAGTAAGAATCTTGTCACGCTTTTGAGCATCTAAAGCAATATAAAAAGATGAACTTCTCTTCGGATAGAGGAAATCTCCGTTAACATAAAATGAAGAAGCCCGATCGTGCTTAATGACGTAATTCAAAAGCTTTTTGTCTGACAAAAGCCCATGCCACCTTTCGGAGCCTCCGTTGCCTAATTTCGAGCAATCCCCCGAATCAAGCAATTCATGAACTACTGGGTACCAATCGTCATCAGTCAAAATAGTATTTAAAACACTGGGCGATGGATAGAATACTTGTTTTTGTTTCTGCACCCTTAAGCAGGCATTTGCTTGACCGGAATCCATGTTGGAGATAAGATATGACAGCACCTCTACAAACTGTGTTTTATCGTTGATAAAGAACTTTTTCGCATGATTCACTCTATCATCGAACTTGCTTTGATCTTCAGAGGCATCAATCTCTTTGCACTCAAAAAGTGCCGAAATGTATCCGTCGAACAACGGATTATTTTCAGCGTCCTTGATTCGCTGCTTCCAGACATTCTCATCTTGTTTGATCAGTTTCGCCTTTTTGATCTCTTCTTTAATCGAACGTTCACTAAAGCCATACAAATCACTAGTGTTGGTCTTCTGATCAAGGAAACTAAGAATGTCTTTCGACTGGCTTGGGTCGCATACTTCACGACATAACCTCTCTACCCCTATCAATGCATTTTGATAGGGATTATAGTCGTCTATTCTGGAATTGTTGCACAGGTTATAGACCACTCTTTCCCATTCCCTAAACTCGCCAGGAGTGATAAAAACTTGTGATGCGTTTGATTTCATCCCCCAAAAGCATAAGAGTCCGAAAAACATTACTCGATCGACGTAAGTTGGGGACTTGCTTTCCAAGATTTTTTTCAGCAAACTGTCTTTATTCTTCGTTTTTTGGCACAAATCCGTTCCTTCATGATCTTCTGAGACATTTTTATAAAAGAGGGCATCGGCACAATTGCGGAAATATTTGAAGAAATCAAAAGTAAAGAAGCCCGCCCTTTTCAATTGATAAATAAGGTTCAAGATATTGTTCTTACCGGCATATCTTTTAAGGCTTGAGGGGTCATTAATTGACTCTTCGGTAATTTCGGTATAATTAAGATTGAAAGTCTGACCATCGTGTGTGATAATGTAAAACTGCATAATCAAGCCAAAGAATTTGAGATAGTAATCCTCAACATTTCCCACAATACCTTTGAGGAATTTAGGATTCTTAATGTTCTTCATATCTTTCATCTTATCTCCATCTATTTTGTCTTTGTCAACAAAATATCTCCAGAAGACATTGATCCATACATTGTCAATGTCCGCCGTCCAGTTCTTGATGAAGTCGGCTTTATTACACTTCTTCTCACTTTTATTTTTCCCATCAAATTCGTCTGGCTTCATTGCCTGTAATTCGCCTTCCATCATTGACTTGAAATTATCAAATTCAGACAACTCTCGGCCACGTGAATTCATTTTCACATACAGTTCATTCGGTTTTGTGAGTTCGTCAAGAACCAAGATGTCAAAATAGATGGGCGGATCGGAACTAATTAGCTTTTGCCAAACGTCATCTCTATTTGTTGAGTCCTTGATTGCTTTCTCATGAATAGCATCTAGAAAAACAAGCATGCCGCTCACCGTTGGGTCACTTGTCCACGAATCAATAAACCAATTTTCGTTTTTGATGATATCCGACAACTTGATATGCAGATTGCGTTTCTGTTCAATCTTTTTCTTTTCAGGGAGGGATGACGCATCAATTTTTTCTTCAAAGAAAGTTTTAACGTCATTTTCTTTGTCAAGAATGTTACTGGCAGAGTGATCAACAATCCTTCTGCAGAAGTCTTTGGCAAATTGTCGCACTTCATATACAAAGCGTAACTGATCTCCTTTTTTAAAGATACCTATTTGATCTTCGGGACAGAAATACCAATATAATAAAAACAAGATGCTGAGGCGTTGCTGTCCATCTAAGGGGAAAAATCTGTCATCATCAAGAGCTCCATAGACAAATGTCATGGGCAACTCTTTATTAGATTCTAGTGCTTCAAAGATGGAATCGATGAAACCTATGCGCTTCTCGGTGCTCTTTTTGTCGGTACGTCCGAATGCAAAATCACGTTGAACCTCGGGAATAATGATGATTTTATCGCAAATATCATCCGGTTGGAGGCTACTACTAATCAATTTGATAAATGATGTTCTTATGTTCTTTTTCATGATTTCATTGTTTTTGTTGTTCTTCTGCTGCTGTAGAATCGGTTTTAAGCAATTTGCTGTTGTCTAAGCATGTTACTATTGCCTCAAGATACGCCTTTGCGTCATCTTGAGTCCATTGATTTTTAAATTGAGACGTTTGTTCGTCACTTTTAGTATAATATTTGAGAATCATATTGCGAGTGCAGATGGGGACAAATTTCATCGATTCATCTGTCTCAATGATTTTCATTCGTTTAGTTGGGAACAAGGCGTTGCCATAGCCTCTATTGGTTCCGGCATCAAGCAAAGTTAAGTTCCAAATTCTGTCAATCTTCTCTTCGGTGTCAAAGTCATTCGCTTGGAATATCGCAATAACACTCTCATACAACTGATCAAAGTCTTTTAAACTACTTTTGATATTATTGTCGAGAGTTGCTTTAGCCTCATCAATTCTCTGTTTTATTTCTTCCCATTCAGACTGTGAGGATTTGAGCTCGCTGGCATAAGTCAGCCATTGCAGGCGGTCCTTGTTGTCAGTCAATGGGTTCTTAGTTTGAGGTGAAAGGTGCTCAATGTCCCAACTCTCGCCCTTGAAATTATCAAAGCTAAAACGATAATTGGCATTGTTGCATGTGATGAGGTTGAACAGTAAAATCACTTTACGGACCTTGTCTGAGTCTTCCTTATAAGTAAGTCCTTCCAATTGGCTCTTTGTCAACCCCAACTTGTCTTTAATCATTTCTTTTAATCTCGCGATTTGCTCATGTTTTTGCTTGTCTTTTATCTCTTGGAAGATCTCATTCAATGATGTTTTATCATAGATCAAATAACCAATGAGATGATACATGTTCAAGTCATTATACCAGGACAACAACATGTAGAAGGCATCCCTCACCTTGTCCCACACATCATCAAAATCCGTTACCCCTTTCCCTTTCCAGAAGTCTGTATTTCCGTCATACAAGTCTTGGAACTTTCGGTAAGAAAAGTCTTTGTCGGCCTCTTTGGGTTTATTTGTCAAGAAATCAAAGATGATGTCAATTCTTGTGGGCGGGTTGTAGTCATCATTGGTCAGGAACTTCCAGAAGTTCTCATCTTGCAGTTTTTGCTCCATCAGGTTCCATTCGCTGAGCACTTCAAGCGCTGCGCTGATGCGATGTTTGTTGAGGGAGTCGCTTTTACCGAATGATCTGTCAACATTCAATACAAACAATGCTTTGATAAGTTCAGAGCTAGTAAGTGAGATTCTGCCGTAATTTAGGCTGTTGAACATGCTGATCAAATCTGTTGAACCTCCTTTATCCAGCTCATACCAAATAAACTGAGCAACTTTATTCGGCTTATCTGTAGAAGTGTTTTTTGAGCTGACAAAAAGAATATCTCGTAATTGTCCAAGTTTCCCTTGATTCGCTAGATACTGATTTTTCCATGTCTCTATAACACATTTTGTATTAAACATGTAAAAACTGTCAATGTTGGCTTTCGCCTCACTCTCATTGATTTTGCTTAATTCCAGCTCTGGACGCGTCTCATAAAATAAATTATATAATTGACAATGAGAATAGTCTTCGTTTTTCAATTGATTGAGGATGAACCAGAGTGTTGTGAGGCGTTGCTGCCCATCAATTACTTTCCAGCCAACAATAGTTTGATCTTTACCATTTACTTTAGCATCCCATTGATCCGGTTGCACCACTAAAGGCTGAAGGCAATAAAGATTGTCATATTCTTCTCTTGCATACTTGGCAAGGTCTTCAAGCAAGTCCAGCACTTGCTTGCTTTCCCATCTGTAACCACGTTGATACGATGGAATATAAAAATTGTATTTTCCGTCTAAAAGTTCGGCGACTGATTTTAACTCAAACTTTGTCATGATAATTCTCATTTATTTGTTGTTGAAGATTTTGGAGAATTGGGATCGGGCGGTGCGGTAGTCGGCGATGCGGTCGCAGCGGGTGTAGGGAACGACGAAGGTCTGTTGTTGACCGCCATAGAGTTCGCTCTTGGTGGGGGCGATTGTGTAGACGAGAGTGGGATATTTGTCAAATCTTTGTATGTATTGTTTATCTTCTGCCATATCTCTTGAAGCTATTCTATAATTCAATACCCGTTGGCGGAATTAATTTTATACTAAATTAACTTTGAAAAAGTTGCGCATATTGCTGATTTTTAGTAATTTAGTGGTGAGAATAAAAACGACAAAAATCACCGCTATGCACAACTTGTTTGCAAATTTCGTCAAAATTCTTGAGGTATGCAAGTATCTTGCGAAAGATTTAGTCAACGACAAGGGAAATATACCACGTCCTGGTGTTGTCCCAAGGTTCAGCGATCTTGAAGTGATAGCCCCCAGCCTCACTGCTGAAAGCATGGAGCTTGACAGCGAGTGTTATCTGTTCGCTAAGCTTGAAGAGTATCGTGACAAGATGACCAACCTCATATCACGCCGCCAATACAACGACCGTCGCAAATTCACCGCAGAACTGTGCGAGAAAATCCGCAAACGAATGGTGACAAAAATTGATGGCGGCGAAGATGTCTTCATCATCGACTCCAAACCTGTAAAGGTTTGTCAGCTCGCGCGAGGAAAACGCAACATGATGGGCAAAACCTGCATCGGAAAAGCACCTAATTTCGGATATTGCGCATCCCAAGCGATGTACTACTTTGGTTATAAGCTACATGCTGTTTGTGGAGTTTCAGGAGTTATCCACTCCTACGACTTGACCCAGGCGAGTGTGCATGACATTAATTATCTGAACGATGTACAGCAAGATTATTTCAACTGCACTATCATCGGAGACCGAGGATATATCAATGTGGAGCTGCAACTCAACTTGTTCGAAACGGCACACATCAGCCTGGAGGTGCCGTATCGATGCAACCAGAAAGATTGGAAACCTTTCTACAAACCTTTCGGCAAGGCGAGAAAGAGAATCGAAACGATTTTTTCGCAATTCACCGACCAATTCAACATCATGCGGAATTACGCAAAGGATTGGCTGGGCTTCTTCACAAGAATCATCAGTAAGGTGAGCGCACTTACTGTTGCACAATACATAAACAAGATTAATAACAGGCCCATCGGCAGAATCAAGTATGCGCTCGCTTAATTCCGCCAACGGGTAATACATTTCCAACTTAAAGTGCTGTTCGTGCTTGTTGAAAATGGGCCTCTTGTAAAAAAAATAAATAAACGGCGAATATTATACACATTTTTTAGAGATTACATACTTTTAAACTTGGTGTATATATGCTCCACCATGATAAAGTATATAGTCTTCATGTAGCCTTGCAAGCATGGATTCTCTAATGTTGTTGAAAATTGCATATTTTTCAATCAAATTCTTAAATTTGTAAATTCCATTGTCATCAATAGTGAGTGCATTATAAAATAGTAGTAATAACTCATATTCTGATAGTTGTGCTCGAACAATGCATGAATAGTTATATCGCTCTGTGTCATCTATTAGTTGTGATTCATCAATGTATTTGAAAATTCTATATAGATGGCGGAAATAACTATCAAAAATAGAAATTTCACTGACACGACGGTATGCTTGGATATCATTTTCTGCTTGAATTAGTCCTTTTATACCCATAATTTGCCGTTCATTACCATATTGGAATTTTGTAATCTTTTTATTATAGAATACGTCAAATACGTATTTCCCTATAGATTCAGGATTCGGGTCTTCACTATCTTGTGGAATATAGTCAAGACTATTAATTATGCCTTGCTGTAATGAAAGCATATTAAAAAGTGTATTTTCGAATCTTTGTATTTTCATTGTCTTTGTTTGGGCCGCAAATTCTTCTCTTTGTGCCGCGAGTTCATCATTTGTTTGTGCCAATTCCTCCCGTTGAAGGCCAAGTTCTTCATGTTGCATAATTAGTGTAACAATAAGTCCAGCAAAAGCTAATCCGGAAAATAATGCATTTACTGCTCCAAACATGTCTCCAAAAGTTCCTCGCTCATCCTTGTCCCAGTTCGTTGTAAATAGTAAAAATGAAAGCGCCCAAATGATTATTGTAATAATTGATACACAAATCGCAATAGTTTTATAATTGCTTTTTGTTTCTTTGTTGTTATTTGCCATATTCAAAGTGAATTAAAAATCATTATTTCCAAAATATTCTGTTTAATTTCTCTGCTTCTATTTTTAACTTCTCAGGATTCTGTTCAGCCAGTTTCTGCAGATTGAGAAGCTTCCATTTGACGGATGGATAGTCTTTGAAATGTGCAAACTCATAGTTGCCCCATTCGGGCTCACCATATTCAAAACTAACGAGAAAACGACGGTCAGCATCAGTTAAGAGGTTGTTAACGTCAGCTATCAGTTCGGTGCGTGTTTCTTCAAATTCTTCATATGAAAATGGAGTATCGGTCATACCAACAAATTGATTGGCAAGAGCCTCATGCTGATCAATAAGAGTCGGAGCAAACGATTCATGAATGGGACGGTCACTGCCAAGTAAACAGAAAATGAGACCTTCACGGCAATCCTTCAGCGGAATTGTTATGTACTTTACATCGAATAGGTCTCGTGGATGTTGACGTGAGAGTGCAGCAGCAACCTTACCTCCATAGAGTAGTGAAATAGGAACAATGTCAGCGATACAAGATACTTGGAACTCATCCTGTGCCTTTTCGCATAATGGAAGATGCATTAACTCACCACCTACGATACCTTGTTTTGTTTGGTTTACCTCAACCTTGACTTGTTTGCCTCGGTATTCGCAGAGTAATTTACATGTAGCGTAGTTTGGAATGATGTGCATACCTGGGAATGCTTTACGTGCTTTCTCGCTAATCGATTTCAGATGGAAGTTAATGTCATCAATACTTTTCTTACGGTCAGCTAAGGGAATATAAGTGAGATCAATGTCAACAGAATACCTAGGCATATTCCTTAGGAAAAGATTGATTGCCGTTCCTCCGTGTACAGCAAAAACCTTTTCTTCCATAACCAAAGGTAAAAGACGCAACAGAAGGTCAACCTTCTGAGCATAAACGCTTGATTGTGTATCTTGTTTATTCATATTCTGCTAATTCTCTTGGAATTGTTATTTTGTATTTTGAGACATAGACCCCACCTTTGCACAATTGTATTTTAGAAGTGCCAAGGTTTATTCGGCCAACATCAATAGCTTGATACCAAGGATAATTAGCCTTTTCTGCCATATAAAGAAACATTCTTTTGACGGTCATGTTATTAGTCGTTTCAAGCAGCTGTTGAACTTTGGCTGGGTGAAGTGCCGTTAATTGCTCCATGATGTAATATAAATCCATGAAGCTATATCTATTTGGGGCCAATAGAAGACATTCCATGAAAGCAAGTTCTGGTGAAGACGCTTGTATGGTATAGTTATTCTGTTTTATTGTTTGTTTCTGGATTAGGCCGAAAGTCGATGTCGTAAAAAACTTTATAGTCATATCAAACAAATCACTTTTTGCCCATTGAGGAGTTCTTGGCTCATCGCTAGCAACCATAAGTTGTGGTTTCCCCATTGGTACAAAATGGTAATAACCAGAAAGCTCAAGAGCAGAGTGGGCTGCTACACGATACTGCTTGCCTGTTTGTTCTTGGCAACTTGCCAAAGCTGCCAAAGCCGATAGCGATTCTCCGCTACGATACATCACCCCCTTAGACAAGGATGTCAGCCAGCCAGATTTACGGTACTGCTTCATCAACTGATCAGAATATCCCTGCTTCTTTAGTCCCTCGGAAAATAGTATTCCTCCAGGGAGTATATTCATTAGTAATGAGTTGATTTTGCTCTTCGTTTCTATAGCCATATTTTATAATACGTTGAATATTTCAACTGCAAAGAAATAATGTTTTCAGGATATAACCAAACATTTGGTTGAAAATAATGCGTTTTTCTATAGTTTTGCTTTAGTTTTAGTGAAAAATAGTTTTAAAGCAAGGCAATATTTGCCCTTTGGACATCGGTTTAGTTTACTCCGCTCTATATATAAAAGAGGGATAACCTAAACTTATTTTCCCACGCAGGAAATAAACATTGTTGATTATCAGACAGTTAGGTGTTAAACGGTAGAAAAGTGCGAAAACTGCTCAAAATAATTTTCAAAAATCGCATTTTTAACACAATTAACATTTATTAATGTGAAACATGCTCCGAGTAGGCCAAAAATAGGTAAAAAT
>Ga0256404_1007566_pt1 | contig 17049 bp, 14 predicted proteins | sample RumenRJG_01DNA_FD_185990 | JGI IMG/M metagenome (GOLD analysis project Ga0256404, IMG submission 185990) | Bovine rumen microbial communities from Lethbridge, Alberta, Canada - RJG_01 | ecosystem: Host-associated > Mammals > Digestive system > Stomach > Rumen | place: Canada: Alberta | collected...
TATTTTAATCCGACACATTTCTGTGTTTACTGTTTTTGGAAATCGTTTACACGATGTTCGCTGAAAATTTTTAGAATTTTCAGGGTTGGATTTATGTTACTGTTCAGTTATCAATGTTCATTTCTTTGAACTTTTAACTTAGTTATTCATTTAATAACTTGTCCTTAAAGTTCTTTTTCTTTGTTGTTGCTCTTTATCAGCAACTCGGATAGTTTATCATATCTGACTTATTATGTCAAGCACTTTTTTCATCTTTTTTAAAAAGTTTTTTAAACTATCGAACGGAGAAAGAGGGATTTGAACCCTCGCGCCGCGTAAACGACCTACACCCTTAGCAGGGGCGCCTCTTCAGCCTCTTGAGTATTTCTCCATATCTGAATTTCTTCTATAATTCATATTAAATTGTTCTTAAATCTATGTGCATCATCGTGACGCAAAGGTTATTATACTTGATTGACACCCCTTTGTCAATTATTTTTTATATTTAATCTGCATTTTTTTATATGATCTTTTTATTGCTTTGATTTTATGGATTATATATCATATATATTTATATACTTACTATGCGATTTATCAGCTTTACATATATGTTATTCATTTATTTTCGCTTTGATTCTTCTTATTATTTTATTTGTTTATTTTCGCTTAAATGATTCGTATATATTATTCATTCATTTTTGCTTCCGTACTTCTTATATATTCTCCAATTCTTTCCTTTACTATACATGCAATTTCTGTAGTTTTCATTTTATTATATTCTTCAGGATAAATTGGTTTTAGATATGCCATTCTTACAGTTACCTTTTTAATGGACTTACTGTCAAATACTTTGTATGAGTCCATTATCGCTACCGGTATAATCGGACACTTTGCATTTACGGCACTTTTAAAGCTTCCACCCTTGAAGTCTAATAGTTCATTGCCTTTTTTGCTTCTTGTACCCTCTGCAAATATAACATAATTTCTTCCCTCTTTTACTTCTTTTGTCATTGTATTTATTACACCCATTGACTGTCTTATATCATCTCTGTCTATAATCTGAGCCTGTAACAGTTTAATTATCTTCTTGATAAACCATTGGTTTTCAATTTCTTTCTTCATAACAAATGTTATAGGCTGATTGTTTGTCTCTAATAATACTAAGGCATCAAATAATCCCTGATGATTAGGAAATAAAACATATCCATTTTCTTTAGGGAGATTTTCCTCACCATCGCTTATTATCTTAACATTTCCTGCACGATTTACTTTTTTAACAATATTACTTAGTACACGATATCTCTCTTCTTCTGAATATTTTTCCGTATTTCCATATTTACATATAAGATATAACCAATATGGAGCAATAAATATTCTCTTAATTATCATTAATATAATTCTTTCCATAATCCATATTCTTCCTATTTATTCTGTATTGCTTTAATCATAATAATATGTCATATATCCAACTCTATCATTTGTATAATATACCTCAAGCTTACTATTTAGTTCATCACCAATTAAAAATCGAGTAAGTGTTGCATCATCTAAAACATCTTTTTGATACTCTATATTAGGATATTTATTAAGTATATACTGATATTTAGATTCTCCATTTACCCCAAATGAAAAATTATATTTTTGCTTATCACGATCATTCATGTCACCATAATTTACTGTTATGGATTTAACTTTTCCATTTTCTTCCAATACTGTAATAAGACTGTTATATTCTGTTCTATTTTCATCTTCTATCCCACCATATTCATAAATTGTGCTATTCTCATCAATTGAATATTTCATATCAGGTTTACTACCAATTTTAGTTTCTAATACACTAATTTCATTACCAAGAACATTCATTAAATCTACAGTATTCTCTACTACATTTTCATTATCCTTTTTTAAATAATTATCTACGCTTAAATCCCACATTGCAGTACTATCCAACTTTGTAAATGTAGTTTTTACATATATTCTATTGTCTGATAAAAATGTTATTGTACCCGAACCGGCATTTCCCCAACCATCATCACTAAATGAAAATTCAGCTTTTCCATCATTAATAATTGCTGAGAAATCATATATTGCTGCAATCCTTGAGGCTGGTGGTGATTGTGTTAATTCTAATGAAAATAATACTAAATTATCTTTTATTGCAAAGATATTTAACTCAACTCCACCTACTTCTTCTGGAAAACCATTTGCATTTTCATCAAACCATGTACCAATAAAATCATCTGAAATACTCGTTGTGTCTGATGTATCATCAGATAGTTTTTCAGAATTATTCGTAGTTTTTAAATCGTTTGATTTTTTATTATTTTCAGAATTAATGTTTGTAACTTTTTTATCACTATCTTTTTTTTCTTTATTATTACTATTATTAATTATCAGCATGGTTATACCTGAACCTATAACAATTATACATATAAATATTATTATTATCAGCTTCTTATTAAATCGCTTTATCTTTTCATCATAATCTTTCAGATCTCCAAATTTTGTCATACAATACGGACAAAATTTAGCTTCTTCAAATATATCTTTTTTACACTTTGGACATTTTGTCATACCTTTATTCTTTCTCCTTAATTATCTAATGTATTGGAACTATGTTATCACACTTTAATATATAAATGCAATATATGAATTATAATTACATTATTATATTCTACACCACCTTTGTATCACATTACGTTATATCTTCTTATATGAAATAAACACAGATTTCATCTCTAACCTGAAACCTGTGTTTATCACAAATTACTATCATATTATATGATATTTATTTAATAGTTAAATATTTTTTTCCAAATGCTGCAACACTAAATATTCCCACGCTTATTAATACTATAATATAATTTACGTATGTATTTGTATCACCTGTTTTTGGATTTTCGTTTTTGTTATCATTTGATAACGATTTTTCTTCTGTTTTTGAATCTGTTTTTGAATCTGTTTTTGAATTTAATTTTGAATCTGATTTATCATCTGTTTTGTTATCATTTAAGCTATTATTTTTTGAATCTGTTTTATTATTATCTGAATCGTCATCTTTTATATTACTTTCATTTGTTATTTTAACACTAATAGTCTTTTCTGCTGTATACAACTTTGGAACCTCATTACCCCAATCGAAATCCAAATTTGATGTGCTATCCTTCTCTGGTGTTGTAGCAACATATTTTATATTTAAAGTAACTGTCCCCTCTTTTACAAATTCTATTTTTTCACTTGAACATAACTGTTCATTCTTCTCATCTGAACATTTTATACAATCTTCGCCATCAATTACAGTAATTTCAGGATGATATATCGCTTTTAATAATCCTGTTGTTTCTTCATCCTCCAAACATAAATTACTTAACTCTGTTTTAAAATCTAATGATTCACCAGGTTTAACAATTTCAGGCATATTGGTTTTTATTACAGGCTCTTCAACTATTATTTCACCTGTTCCGATTGGTTTAAGTGTTCCGGCTTTAATAGCATCATAATCTAAATCCTCATACATACCATACGAATATGTTCCCGGATAAAATGCTTCTAAAGCCAGATTATGTCTGTCTTTCGTATACTCATTACCATCCTTATCATATTTAACTGCAGTGAATATATATCCCGGCCAATTTCTTATATCTGCCGGACCACCATAACCAGGCATTCTAAAACTGTTATTTGCTTCCGAAATGTATATTCCCGGTGTTGAACCATAATTGCCATTAAATATATTATATTTTATTTTTTCACCTATCTTTAATGATTTAGGTATCTCAGTAAATTCTATTTCCTTTTCCCTTTTTATTACCTTAATTTCATATGTTTTAGACTCTAATAACTCATTTACCTCATATCCTATATTATAGTAATCAATTTGCACCTTAGAATATCCTTCTTTTATAGCTTTTATACTCTGTGTCCCCCATTGACTCTCTTTAATTTCAACAGAATCTCCTTCAATAACTGTATACACTTGCTTGTTTCCAATTCCTTCACTTGATGTTACATCATCACCTATCCACAATACATTTACATCGTCAGAAACTAACTTAAAATAACTATCTTCTGTACTATCATGTTCTGCAAATACTGTATATGACTTATTAATCACTCCCGTACTTACCAGTGCCACAATTCCTATGGTAATAAATGTTTTTCTTAATAAATGTTTTTTCATATTAACACCTTTCCTTCTCAGGCCCTTTCTTTTTTTTCAATTTTATCAACAAATTCCATTCTTGTACTTAGCTGTCAGCTTTATTTTATAAATAATTTTTTTTAGTAAAATCCCACTTTTCATTTCTTTGCAAAGGATGGCGAGGATTTTCTGATTTAGTAAGTGTTCCATAATAATATTCTTTAATATTCTCTGAATTTAGCATATTATTTATTTCTTCTTTACCCTTTTTCAATGTTTCATTGCCTTTATCATCTCCCCATGCCACCCATACTTCCTTTATATTATTTTCTACTAAATATTTTCTAATTTCCTGTATATTTTTTTTGCCGATTTCTGAGTTATATTCTTCTAATAGATCTGAATTTGTTGCTCTCTCCGGATATAGATTAAATACCATCCAACCATCCATATCTAGTAATTTACTTATATTAATTATCCTGTTTATTGTATAATCACTTGAATTTTCTTTTGCTGCTGATGGATTCATACATATCACAACCAAAGGATTTGTACCATGTTTTCCTAATGCAAATCTATATTCACAATATTCTTTTGGAATTATATAATCCGGTTCATATCCTGAAGGATATTTTAGTATATTGCTTGTTACTTTCTTTATCATATGATATCTCTCCTTTATATCTTATATTTTATATTATTATAGATATATAAATTAAAAAAGTCCTAAGCACACAGCATAATTAACTGCTGTATACTTAGAACCTTTTTACTAATTATCTTGAGTTTTCTTACAAATCGATTTATAACTATACTCTAAATTAATTACTTAATATTTTATAATTTCCAAAACATCTTTATATCGATTATTTGGATTAATCTGTGTACACTTCTGTACCACTTTTCTCCATCTTCCAGTACATAATTTTTTTGAAGGATGTTCACCTGTAAGCATAACATTTATTAATATTCCTACTGCATAAATATCAGTCTTGGCATCAGTCTTCGTTATTCCAAATTGTTCCGGTGCCGCAAATCCTATTGTTCCTAAAATTCTTGTGTCCTTATCACCATCGTTAACATTATTATCATCACTATAATTTTTGTCTATTCGTGCTATATTGAAATCTATTAATTTGACTTCTCCATTATCTGTTACCATTATATTTTCTGGTTTTATATCTCTATGAACTATTCCATTTCTATGAAGTATACTAAGTGCATTACACAATTCTCGTACAACTTTTTTTACACCTGATGACGTATATAATCCTGTTTCTAATATCTGATCTATGCTTATACCATCTATATATTCTTCTATTATCAATGATTTTTTTACATTATTTTCTTCAATTTCAATTGCTTCATATACAATCGGTAGATTTCTGCTTTTAATATTAATAAGTTTTTTATACACTTCGCAATCACCTTCATATTCTTTATATATTACCTTTTTATGAAGTTCTTTATTCTCTAATACATTTATTAAATTCTTGTCATCTTTTTTAAGACATGTAACAAATGTATATTGTTCTTTTATAATATTATCTAACCATTCTTTCATATTTTTTTCTCCATATACTCGAAGTTTACTATGCAAATTGCTTAGTACTAATTTTTGTTTTTGTGTTACAATTATATCATAATTATTTATATAATTTCCATCTATTGTAATATTTAATATTATATATAAATATTGCATATAGGTTTAATTTTTACGTTAAAGGGTGTAAGATATGAAAAAACTGACAGATGAATTAATGAAAGAGCTTAACAGTACATCTCAAATTGATAAATATTTAAATGAAAATGGTGATTATCTACTTGATACAACACTTTCTGATTATCTATGTAGCAAAATAGAAGAAAAAGGACTTACTAAAGCAGGTATAATAAAAAAATCTGAAATTAATGAAATCTACGGATATCAAATTCTTTCTGGTAAAAGAGTTCCATCAAGGAATAAATTATTATCTATATGTATTGGTGCTGAATTTTCTATTTCAGAAATTAATGATGCATTAAAAATATCAGAATTTTCTCCTTTATCTCCAAAAAAGAAAAGAGACAGTATTATCATATTCTGTATAAAAAATAAATATCCAATTTGGAAAATAAATGAGGAATTATATGACCATGATTTTCAGACATTATAAATATATGGGATAAATATTTTACTTAGACATAAAATATTTATCCCATATATATGAAAATTTATTATATATAATCCTACCTACTGTAATACCATCTCATACAGATTATTACCCTCTGAATCTATAACAACTATTGCCGGAAAATTTTCAACTTCTAATTTTCTTATGGCTTCTGTTCCCAAATCATCATATGCTATAACTTCACTTGATTTAATACTTTTTGATAATAATGCACCTGCTCCACCAACGGCAGCGAAATATACTGCTCCATTTCTTATGATGGCTTCCCTTACTGCATCACTTCTTTTACCCTTGCCTATCATTCCTTTTAAACCTAAATCTAACATATCAGGAGTGTATTTATCCATTCTGCTCGCTGTAGTAGGACCGGCTGAACCTATAGGTCTTCCCTCTCTTGCAGGTGATGGTCCCATATAATATATTACATTGTTCTTTAATTCTATTGGAAGTTTTTCTCCTGCTTTCAATGCTTCATACATTCTCTTATGCGCTGCATCTCTTGCAGTATATATAGTTCCTGTTATATATACATAATCACCTGATTTAAGTGTTTTTATCTCTTCTCCATCAAGTGGAGCTTTTATATATTTTTCCATTTTTCTCTCTGGTCTCCATTTCGCAAAATATTATATTATTCTTGTTACGTGTCTGTTAACGTGGCAACATGTATTAATTGCAACAGGAAGTCCCGCAATATGTGTTGGATATGTCTCAATATTTACCGCAAATGCTGTGTTACTTCCGCCAAGTCCACCCGGACCTATACCCAATGAATTGATTTTTTCTAATAATTTCTCTTCTAATTCTTTAACATATGGAATTGTTGAATGTTCATTTGCATTTCTGGTTAATGCTTTCTTAGATAAAATAGTACATTTCTCGAAGTCGCCGCCTATACCTACTCCTACAACCATTGGCGGACAGGCATTAGGACCTGCATCTTTGATAGCTGTTAATACTGCATTTTTCACGCCCTCAATTCCATCTGCCGGTTTTAACATAAATACACGACTCATATTTTCGCTTCCGAAACCTTTTGGGGCAACTGTAATTGTCACATCTTCTCCGTCAACTATCTCATAATGGATTATTGCCGGTGTATTATCTTTAGTATTTTCTCTGATTAATGGATCTTTAACAACTGATTTTCTTAAATATCCGTCAACATAGCCTCTTCTTACGCCCTCGTTTATGGCATCTTCTAATTTACCGCCTGTAAGATGAACGTCCTGACCTATTTTTATAAATATTACTGCCATTCCTGTATCCTGACAGATTGGTATCATATCCTCTTCGGCAATTTTTAAGTTCTCTTCAAGCGAAGATAATACCTTTTTACCAAGTTCGTTTTTCTCTGTTTCACATGCCTTGTTTAAGCACATTTTCATATCCTGTGACAGAAAATGATTTGCTTCGATACACATTTCCTTAATATTATCAGTAATTACTGATACGTTTAATTCTCTCATCTCTATACCTGATGCTTATGATATTTCTCATTATGTCTGACTTACTTAAGTCAGAGCTGCATATCCTTTCCTTGTATTTTTTATATTTATTATTGATATATTCAGAAATTTCAAATGATACATAGCCAATCATATATTTTTATTTATGAAGTGGCTGTGTATACACACAGCCACAAAAATAATTTATTCTAATTTTATTCAGAAGCTTCCGTTGAAGTATTATTCTCACTCTTTGAATCATCATCTATAAGTTTAACTATCTCATCTTCTATATCTCGTGGGTTATCTCTTACTTTTGCAATCTTGGCAACCTTAATATTTTCGTCTTTATCGATGTTAATTAATTTAACACCGAATGTATTTCTGCCAATTTCTGAAATCGTATTAACCTTGAACTGTATAATGATTCCCTCGTTTGTAATCATCATAATCTCATGGTCATCATTTACAGCCTTAACGCCTACAACATATCCTGTCTTATCGTTAATTCTGTAACATCTTACGCCTTTACCGCCACGTTTCTGAAGCTTAAATTCATCAATTGATGTTCTCTTTCCAAGACCGTTCTCTGATACTATTAATAATGAGTCACCCTGGGTATTCATCTGCATACCGACTATTTCATCGCCCGGCTCAAGATTCATACCGATAACACCCATTGAAGTACGGCCTGTCTTTCTGACATCTTTCTCATTGAATCTGATACACATACCATATTTCGTTACAAGGAAGATATCTCTGTTATTATTAGTTGTCTTAACTTCGATAAGCTCATCATCATCTTTAAGGTTGATAGCCTGAATTCCTGTCTTTCTCATATTTGCAAAGTCTATTAATGGTGTCTTTTTAACGATACCATTCTTAGTTGTCATAAATAAGAATTTGCTGTCGCTGAATTCTTTAACCGGAATTACAGCTGAAATCTTCTCGCCCGGCTGAAGCTGTATAAGGTTAATTATAGCTGTACCTCTGGCTGTTCTTCCTGCCTCCGGTATCTGGTATGCTTTTAATCTATAGGCTTTACCCATATTCGTAAGGAACATCAGATAATGATGTGTAGATGTCATAAGCAAGTCTACTATGTAATCATCATCAATTGTCTGCATTCCCTTAATTCCCTTGCCACCACGATTCTGACTCTTGAAATTATCTACAGTCATTCTCTTGATGTAACCAAGATTAGTTCTTGCGATTACTGTATTCTCATTAGGAATTAAATCTTCAACGGAAATATCATCCTCATCATATCCTATGGCTGTTCTTCTGTCATCACCATATTTATCTCTGATTACTAATATTTCTTCTCTGATTACACCTAATAATTTCTTCTCATCAGCAAGGATTGATTTTAATTCAGCAATCTTTATCTCAAGTTCTTTTAACTCATTTTCAAGTTTTTCTCTTTCTAAACCTGTCAATGCTCTGAGTCGCATATCTACGATAGCCTGTGCCTGTGCATCTGTTAATTCAAATCTTTCCATCAGACTTTCCTTAGCTATCTGGGTTGTTCTCGAACCTCTGATAATCTTAATAACTTCATCGATATTATCAAGTGCTATCATTAAGCCCTGTAAAATATGTGCTCGCTCTTCTGCTTTGTTTAAATCATACTTAATTCTTCTGGTTACTACATCTTCCTGATGAATTAAATAATAATTAAGCATCTCATATAAGTTAAGTACCCTTGGCTGGTTATCAACTAACGAAAGCATAATTACTCCAAATGTATCCTGAAGCTGTGTATGTTTATATAAATGATTTAAAACTATATTAGGATTAACATCTCTTCTAAGTTCGATTGCAATTCTCATTCCTGACTTATCAGATTCATCTCTTAAATCTGTGATTCCGTCTACTTTCTTCTCCTTAACTAGTTCTGCAATCTTTTCTATAAGTTTTGCCTTATTAACCATATATGGAAGTTCTGTAACAACGATTCTGTTCTTACCATTCTCCATTGGCTCAATATTAGTAACCGCACGTACTTTTATCTTTCCTCGTCCGGTTCTGTAGGCTTCTTCTATTCCTCTTGTTCCTAATATTGTAGCTCCTGTAGGAAAATCAGGACCTTTAACAATATCAAGAATCTCTTCAATCTGTGTATCCTTATCTTCAATTCTGTTGTCGATAATCTTAACGACACCATTAATTGTCTCTCTAAGGTTATGTGGTGGTATATTTGTAGCCATACCTACGGCAATACCACTTGTACCATTTACTAAAAGGTTTGGAAAACGTGCAGGTAATACAGTTGGCTCTTTCTCTGTCTCATCAAAGTTTGGAACAAAATCAACTGTATTTTTATTAATGTCTGCTAACATTTCCATGGAAATCTTGCTAAGTCTTGCCTCTGTGTAACGCATGGCAGCCGCACCATCTCCATCGACTGAACCGAAGTTACCATGTCCATCTACGAGTGGATATCTGGTTGACCATTCCTGTGCAAGATTAACTAACGCACCATAGATAGAACTGTCACCATGTGGGTGATATTTACCCATTGTATCACCTACGATACGGGCGCATTTACGGTGTGGTTTATCAGGACCATTATTTAATTCTATCATCGAGTATAATACTCTTCGCTGAACCGGTTTTAAACCGTCTCTTACATCTGGTAATGCTCTGGCTGCAATAACACTCATGGCATAATCGATATAAGATTTTTCCATAGTCTTTTTTAAATCAACCTCATGGATTTTATCAAATTCTTTTTCGTCCATTATATTATTTACTACCTTTCCTTTTTATAGTTAGTAATTCATTTTTAATACTAATCCTGATTTCTACGACATTAATGTCGTAGAAATCGCGGGCAAAATTTCAGATTTTGCTCTGCGATACAGCTAAATGTGTCGTTTACGTCACATTTAGCTGTCTTAAAAATAATCGCATCGGCATTATTTTTAAGGCTAGATATCTAAATTAGATACATATTTTGCATTTGCTTCAATGAACTCTCTTCTTGGCTCTACCTGATCACCCATAAGAGTTGTGAATGTCAAATCTATCTCTGACTGGCTTTCCTCATCGATGGCAACCCTTAACAGTATTCTCTTCTCAGGATCCATTGTTGTCTCCCATAACTGCTCTGCATCCATCTCACCAAGACCTTTGTAACGCTGAATCTTATTATTCTGGTCTCTTCCTACTTCTGACAGAATCTTATTAAGTTCTTCATCACTGTATGCATACCATACCTGCTTATTCTTTTCTAATTTGTAAAGAGGTGGCTGTGCAAGATATACGTGTCCTTCTCTTATCAGATCAGGCATAAATCTATAGAAAAATGTTAAAAGTAATGTTGCAATATGAGCACCGTCTACATCGGCATCGGTCATAATTATTATCTTATGATATCTTAATTTTGAAATATCGAAATCTTCATGTATTCCTGTACCAAATGCTGTAATCATTGCCTTAATTTCGGCATTACCAAGTATTCTGTCTAATCTTGCCTTTTCAACATTTAAGATTTTACCTCTTAGTGGAAGTATAGCCTGGGTTGCTCTTGAACGTGCTGTCTTAGCTGAACCTCCGGCTGAGTCTCCCTCGACTATATATATCTCACAGTTTTCAGGATTCTTATCTGAACAGTCTGCTAATTTACCCGGCAGGCTTGCACCCTCTAATGCTGTTTTTCTTCTGGCTAAATCTCTTGCCTTTCTGGCTGCAGCTCTTGCTCTCTGTGCTAAAATTGATTTCTCACAGATAAGTTTAGCTACGTTAGGATTCTGCTCAAGGAAATATGTTAATTTTTCTGAGACTACTGATTCTACAGCACTTCTTGCTTCTGTATTACCAAGCTTCTGCTTAGTCTGTCCCTCGAACTGTGGCTCTTCTATCTTGACACTTACTATTACCGTAAGTCCCTCTCTTATATCTTCACCTGTAAGATTCTGCTCACTGTCTTTTAATAATTTATTACTTCTTGCGTAATCATTAAATGTCTTTGTAATGGCACGCTTAAAGCCCTCGATGTGAGTTCCTCCCTCTGGTGTATTTATATTATTAACAAAACCATATGCATTCTCTGTATATGAATCATTATGTTGCAATGCAACTTCAACTGCTACTCCGTTAACTGTTCCCTCACAGTAGATTATCTCCGGATATAATGGCTGTTTGCCTTTGTTTAAGTAAGTTACGAATTCCTTTATACCTCCTTCGTAATGGAATACTTTCTCTTTCTTTTCCTCTCTGTCATCTCTAAGGATAATCTTAAGATTCTTAGTAAGGAAAGCCATCTCTCTTAATCTTCTCTTCAATACATCATAATCATAAACTGTCTCTTCAAATATTTCTTTATCAGGTAAAAATGTTACACTTGTACCTGTCTGCTCTACAGGACATTCTCCAATTACCGTAAGCGGACCTGTCGAATGACCTCTTTCGTATCTCTGTCTGTGAATCTTACCATCTCTGCAGACAGTAACCTCTAACCATTCACTAAGTGCGTTAACTACTGATGCACCTACACCATGAAGTCCTCCTGATACCTTGTATCCTCCACCACCGAACTTTCCACCTGCATGAAGAATCGTAAATACTACTTCTACTGCCGGAAGTCCTGCCTTATGATTTATTCCGACAGGGATACCTCTTCCGTTATCCTTTACAGTTATTGAGTTATCTGCATTAATCTGTACATCAATTTCTGAACAGTATCCTGCAAGTGCTTCATCTACAGAGTTATCTACTATCTCGTATACAAGATGATGTAAACCTTTAGATGATGTGCTTCCGATATACATACCAGGTCTTTTTCTTACAGCTTCAAGTCCCTCTAGTATCTGTATCTGATCTGCTCCATATTGATTGTCTACGTTACTGTTTTCACTCATTTTTCGTTCTTGACCTCCTCATACAGTTTATATGTTCCATTTATAATTCTATAAATTTTATTTACATTTACTCTGTTTTCTATAAATTCGTCTAATCCGGTACATGTAACAATCGTCTGTATTCCGTCTAAACTCTCTATTAACTGATTCTGTCTGTTACTGTCTAATTCCGACATTACATCATCTAACAGTAATACAGGCTCATCATTAATTATCTTCTTTACCAGTTCAATCTCTGATAACTTTAATGAAAGTGCTGCTGTTCTCTTCTGTCCCTGACTTCCGTATTTGCGGATATCCATATCTTTTATATAGAATCCTAAATCGTCTCTGTGGGGACCTACTGTGGTTGTCTTAAGTTTTATGTCCCTGTTGCGGCTGTCTATAATCTCTTTTAATAGATTTTCATATGTCGCATTTGGTTCATATACAAGATGAATACTTTCCCTGCCACCAGATAATCTGTTATGTATGTTGCAAATGATTTCATTTATCTGATGTATAAATTTTTCCCGCCTTTTTATGATTTTATTACCATAATCTGCTAATTGCATATCCCATATGTCTAATGTGGCATACAGGCTGTCGTCATAATTAAAGCTTAAATCTTTGAGAAGCTTATTACGCTGGGTTAAAATCTTGTTGTAATTAACGATATTATGAACATAGAATTTATCAATCTGGCACAATTCCATATCAATGAATTTTCTTCTTTCAGCAGGGCCGTTTTTAATAATAGCTAAATCTTCCGGTGAAAAGAAGATTACATTGACTATGCCAAACAGTTCGCTGACTTTCTTAATCGGCATACCATTTATGGCAATTCCTTTAGACTTTGATTTCTTAAGATGGATATCAATCCTATATGGAACATCATTCTTCTTAACAATTAATTTGATATGAGATTCATTTTTACCAAATCTTATTATCTCGCTGTCCTTGCTTCCTCTGTGAGATTTAGCTGTCCCACACATATATAATGCTTCTAAGATATTTGTCTTACCCTGTGCATTATCGCCATAGAGAATATTTGTTCCATCATCAAATTCCATATAAAGATTTTTATAATTTCTATAATTTTCCAAATTAACAGATTCTATTATCATTTATCTAACCAACTATTTTAATTTCTTCACCGTTATAACTTACAACATCTCCATCTCTCAATTTTTTACCACGCTGGAGTTCAACTTCACCATTAACCTTAACTTCACCATTAATGATTACAATCTTTGCCTCAACTCCTGAGCTTACAAGACCGGCAGCCTTAAGCGCCTGTCCAAGTTTAATAAATTCATCATTTAGATTTATTGTATACATAATCTCACAACACTTTCTGTTTAAATTCTACCTTAAACATTTGATTAATTATTAATTACATTGAAATTTACAGGAAGTACAAGATAGATATAAGACTCATCATCATTCTTAATAAAGCATGGTGCTTTGGCATTAAGAAGATAAATTGTAATATCTTCATCATCAATTACTCTTAGTGCATCAATAAGGAATTTAGGATTAAAGCCAATCATAATATCCTTACCTTCTTTTGTAATTGTAATATTCTCATTCATTGAACCCTTTTCGGAATTAATCTTAAGTTCAATTTCTCCGTCCTGAATTGTAATGATAATTGGTTTCTTGTCACCCTCCTTGATAAGAAGTGTGGCTCTGTCGATACAATCAAGAAACTCTTTTTTATTAATATTAATCTTTGTCTCATAATCTGATGAAAGCATCTGATTAATCTTAAAATATTCTCCCTCAATTAATCTTGAAACAACTACTGTATTATCAAATTCAAATACAATGTGATTCATTGTAAAGAATATTCTGACCTCGTCATCATTACCACCATTTAAAATCTTACAAATCTCTGTAAGTGTCTTACCAGGTACAATCGCACTGATTGTATCGAATGAATCTTTAAGTTCTACTTTACGAATGGAGATTCTGTGTCCATCTAATGATACAACCTTAAGTTCGTTACCATTAACTTCGAAAAGTTCACCTGTCATAATCTTGTTATTATCATTATCAGCTATTGAGAAAATAGTCTGTCTTATGATTTCTTTTAATGTAAACTGTGAAAGATATATAAATTTATCTTTTTCAATCATTGGTAAATATGAGAAATCTTCTCCTGACTTACCTGCAATATTGAATTTGGCTTTCTCACATGTTATAAGCATCTGATAATTATTGTCTGTAGAGATAGTAATTTCACTATCAGGAAGTTTTCTAACTATTTCAGAAAAAATCTTAGCATCAATTGCTATCTTACCTTTTTCGATTATCTCACCATCAACAAGAGTCTCAATTCCTAATTCCATATCATTAGCTGTAAATTTAATCTCATTAGTAGTTGCATCAATCAATATACATTCAAGAATTGACATTGTAGTTTTAGATGGTACTGCTTTTAAAACTATATTAACTGCATTTGTCAAATTAGATTTTTTAAAAACCAACTTCATTGTGAATATCTCCTTCCGGGCGTTATACCCATATATATATAAATAATTAAATTTAGTAGTCTTAGTAATAGGGGCTGTGGAAATGTTCAAAAGTGCCTCAAGTCCTTTAAATAAGCCATTTTCGAAGTCTGAAAACTGTGTTAGCAGTATGTTAATCACACTTGTATAAGTCATATTTTGTCAACATAGGCGATTTTGTGAAAAAGGCTTAAAAAATTTAATCAACATCAAATTCACATGGTTATGAACCTCACAAAGCCTTTAATGTGAATAAATTAGTTAGGCATCAACTTCTTTTTAAGGACCTCAACTGTATTCTTAATCTGGTCATTAGTATTAATCTCAGCCGCAATCTTATCATATCCATGGATTACGGTTGTATGGTCACGTTTACCGAGAAGTGCACCGATAGCTGACAGAGATTCATCAGTTAAAGTACGGCAGAGATACATAGCTATCTGTCTTGGGATAACTATATCCTGACTCTTCTTCTTAGAAGCTAAATCCGTCTGTGATATATTAAAATGTTCAGCCACCATCTGTATAATTAATGGACATGTAATCTCATTAACTGTATTAGGCGATATGGAATCTTTAAGAACTTCTTTAGCTAATTCTATATCCATCTTAAGTGGTGAAATCTTAGAATAAGCTATTACTTTAGTAAGTGCGCCCTCAAGTTCTCGGATGTTGGATATAATATTAGTAGCTATATATTGAAGTATCTCATTGTCAATATCATATCCTTCAAGTTCAGCTTTCTTCTGTAAAATAGCCATTCTTGTCTCATATTCAGGGGAAGAAATATCTACTGAAAGTCCCCATTCGAAACGTGAACGTAATCTTTCTTCTAATGTAGTCATCTCTTTAGGAGGTTTATCAGAAGAAATAACAATCTGTTTCTTAGCTTCATATAAAGTATTAAATGTATGGAAAAATTCCTCCTGACATCTTTCCTTACCTATAATAAACTGTATATCATCAATAAGTAAAACATCTATATTACGGTATTTATTACGGAATTCCATAGTTGCATTCTGATTTTCATTACGAATTACATTAATAAGTTCATTTGTAAATACTTCACTTGTAACATAGAGGACCTTGGCATTGGCATTATGTTCTAATATATAATGAGCTATAGAGTGCATAAGATGAGTCTTACCAAGTCCAACTCCTCCATATAAGAAGAGAGGGTTACATATTTCACCAGGTGCTTCAGCTACTTTAAGTGCATAAGCCTGGGCAAAGTTATTACTTCCACCTACGACGAATGTATCGAAAGTATATCTTGGATTAAGGTTTGCTTCAGCTATTCTGGCTTTAAGGCTTGCATCTGATGCTGAATCGTGGCTTTCTAACTTACTGTCTACTGAATAATTATCCACATCATCAGGAGAAATGAATACTATCTCATATTCTTCACCGAGAAATTCAGCTATTGTTACCTTAAAATACTTATAGAAACGTTTATTAATGTAGTTAACGCCAAGGCTTTCTTCAACAACAATAGTAATTACCTTATCTTTTACTGAATGTACCTTAAGTGGCTTAAGCCATGTATCAAAGGAAACATCAGCAATATCGTATTCATATTTAATATAATCTAATATTTCGTTCCATTTACTTTGTAAAATCTCTAACATAAATAAAAACCATGCCTTTCTAAGCTATAAATTCGGCTTTTTCTATCCTGTATGAAAGTCTCTGGATTGTCAGATTATATATAGTAGAAAACAATCCTTTTAAACTTATAAAAAACTCTTTTGTTGAAAAAAGCGCAAAGTTACAGATATATTTATTTTATAACATAATTGACAAATTTTCAATCAAAATAATACTTGAGTTTCCGCATTTTTATCCACAACAGCATTATTATGAGTTCATTGTTATAAACAACTTTAAAAAAATGACCGAAAAATAAGGAATCTTCTTTCTTTTTGATGTAAAATTAAAGTGATAAAA
>Ga0256404_1007568_pt1 | contig 17048 bp, 15 predicted proteins | sample RumenRJG_01DNA_FD_185990 | JGI IMG/M metagenome (GOLD analysis project Ga0256404, IMG submission 185990) | Bovine rumen microbial communities from Lethbridge, Alberta, Canada - RJG_01 | ecosystem: Host-associated > Mammals > Digestive system > Stomach > Rumen | place: Canada: Alberta | collected...
TAGCGGTAATGTCCACATACGTGGGTGTGCGGCTATCTCTATACTCGATAGGGACTTCGAAATAGACATAACCATTGGTTGCTTTCTTCAGCTCGATGACTGCGCGTCCGATGACATGGGGATCGGTGGCGCCATCGATAAATCTCTCGTAGTTCGTTGTTATATTGTAGGGGCCGGTCCAATCTGTAAGGATTACTTCGATTCTGCCGATGTCAGACTTTCCTTTCATGGCTGCATGGGGAGCTTTCGCGAAATTGACCTTTGAAGGCCTGTAATCATAATATCCGCAGAGGGCCTTCGGCCTTCCCTTGAACGGCACGCCAAACTCGAGCTCAGCTCCTGCAAAATTGACAATTTTCACAAACTGGCCGGTATAGAGATTGCCGGCGACAAATGCCCAGACCACCTTTTTACTTACTATCTTCGCGGCTGCTTTTCCCTCTCCCTTGACGGCTACATGCTCATACTCAGGCATTGTCCCGTTGATGCCAAGGAGACTGAGACCATGATTGGCCGAATCCCACACCCTCTCGGACTTTTTGGCCTTGAGAGGATAAAGGTTCCATGCTCCCTTGCTCTTGGACCAGGTATCGAAAGACATATTGTAGAGCTGCGGACCGGACTGGTTATGGGACTGACCGGCGGCTCCCATGGTAATAAGGAGTAGCGAAAATACTGCTATAGCGCGCCAAGTACCGGCTTTGGTCATAATACACTTACAAACAAAAAGTAAGCAAAGGTAGGAAAATAATCAGACTTTAGCAAAAGCTGCGAGGCGATAAGCCACCCCTCTGGCTATCAGCCATATACGCAATACCCTGCGCCGATACTCGGCACAGGATATTGCAAAACCATTGACTTACAGCTATTTAGGAAGAAAGCTCAGAACTTCCTCCAGACCATCTTATTGACTATTCCGGTGTAGGATTGGATAATCTTTACGACCTTTGTACTAACGTTCTCGTCAGTATAGTCCGGCACGGGGATGCCATGCTGGCCGTTCCGGCAGAGAGAAACAGCCGTGTCAACGGCCTTGCGCCACTTCCTATATATAAACATTTGATTATCAATTGTTTGTGAATCGCTCGTGGTGCAGGAGTGAGAACAAATGGTTGATTACTGAAGTGCGTTAACCATCTGATGGCGCAGGTGCGAAAAAATGACGGGAACCTGCGCCATCTGATAAATATAAATGTTTGATTATCAGTCATTTACTTATAAACAGTAGCGCAGGTCAGCCCGAAAAAATCGCACCTGCGCCATTTTATTGTCCCACCTGCGCCATTTCCTGTCCCACCTGCGCCGCATTTGACTAAAAATCCCACGAAAACACGCTAAAACGTGGGGTAAACGGACCCAAACAATGTCCCGTGCCAAAAATTTGGCACAGGACATTATGGAAGGAGCTGATTTTCAGCGATGTAGTTTTGCGGCAAGAGACCCCGCAGGCGACGTCGGCTAGAATTTCCGCCAGACCATCTTGTTGACTACGCCGGTGTAGCTCTGGATGATGCGGACAACCTTGGTGGAGACATTCTCATCGACATAGTCGGGAACCGGGATACCGGGGTGGCCGTCTCGGATTAAAGACACGGCCACGTCAACGCTCTGCAACAAACCAACGGTGTCAATGCCGCTGAGAACGAAGCAGCCTTTGTCGAGGGCTTCGGGCCGCTCGGTACTGGTGCGGATGCAGACTGCCGGGAAAGGATGACCGACGCTCGTAAAGAAGGAGGATTCCTCGGGGAGAGTGCCACTGTCAGAAACCACGGCGAAAGCGTTCATTTGGAGACAGTTGTAGTCATGGAAACCGAGGGGCTCGTGCTGGATGACACGTCTGTCGAGCTGGAATCCACTAGCCTCCAGGCGCTTGCGGCTGCGCGGGTGGCAGCTATAGAGGATAGGCATATCGTACTTCTCCGCCATCTTATTGATGGCATTAAAGAGCGATAGGAAATTCTTCTCGGTGTCAATATTTTCCTCGCGGTGGGCGGAAAGCAGAATATACTTGCCCTTCTCCAGGCCCAAGCGCTGGTGGATGTCGCTTGCCTCAATTTCTGCAAGGTTCTGGTGAAGGACTTCCGCCATCGGGCTCCCTGTGACATAAGTGCGCTCCTTCGGAAGGCCGCAGTCGGCAAGATAGCGGCGGGCATGCTCCGAATATGCCATATTCACATCGGAAATAATGTCCACAATGCGGCGATTGGTCTCCTCCGGCAGGCACTCATCCTTGCAGCGGTTGCCGGCTTCCATATGGAAAATAGGGATATGCAGGCGCTTGGCGCCGATGACGCTGAGGCAGGAGTTGGTATCACCAAGGACCAGCACCGCGTCGGGCTGCACCTCGACCATCAGCTGATAGCTCTTGGCGATGATATTACCCATCGTCTCCCCGAGGTCTGCACCCACAGCGTCCATATATACGTCCGGGTCCGCCAGCTTCAGGTCTTTAAAGAACACGCCATTGAGGTTATAATCATAATTCTGCCCGGTATGAGCCAGCAGGCAGTCGAAATAATCCCTGCACTTGTTGATCACCGCCGCCAGGCGGATGATTTCAGGGCGGGTTCCTACAATTATTAGCAGCTTCAGCCTGCCGTCATTTTTGAATTGTGCCATATATGAATCTTAGGGTTTTAGACAAAAATAACACTTTCTATTTGATTCCACTCATCGGACGTCATCGCAGGGAACTGTGCAATCAGCTCCTGATATACCTCATCCTTCCACCGGTCATCGATTAATTCTGACCAACCGGCTTTGTCAAGATACCTGAGATACTTGCTGATATCCAACCTGCTCATGCCTAACTATTTCACCACCGGATCAAAGTATGTATCCGGCTTATCCGGATTGAACACCTCGTTGCAGTACATCACCGTCACAAGGTCCTCTGTGTCCGAAAGATTGATGATATTATGAGTATAGCCGGGGAGCATATGGACAGCCTGGATATGGTCTCCGTCGACCTCCCATTCGAGGATCTTTCCCTCCGGATCATTGAGATTCCGCTGCTGGATGAGGCCGTGGCCCTTGACCACTATGAACTGCTCGAACTTGGTATTGTGCCAGTGCTGGCCCTTTGTAATGCCTGGCTTGGAGATATTGATGCTGACCTGACCGGCACTATGCGTATGCACCAGTTCGGTGAATGAGCCGCGGTCGTCAACGTTCATCTTCAGAGGGAAAGCAGCCTTTTCCTTAGGAAGGTAGCTAAGATATGTGCTATAGAGCTTCTTCGCAAAGCTGCCTGAAGGGATCTCCGGAATCATCAGATTCTTTGGCTGGGTGGCAAACTCTTTCAGCAGCGAGACTATCTCGCCGAGAGTAGCCTTATGGGTTACGGGCACATAGCAATAGCGGCCGTCGTCCCTCGGCAGGACTTCAAGCCCTTCGAACTCGCAGTGGTGTTCCTTTCCTTGCAATGCTACAATCATCTCATCGACAAGATCGTCGATATAGAGCAGCTCCAGCTCGACTGAAGGGTCATTGACCGTATAAGGCAGGTCGTTGGCTACCGCATTGCAGAAGGTCGCTACTGCGCTATTGTAGTTCGGACGGCACCATTTGCCGAAAAGGTTCGGGAAACGGTAGACCAGAACCCTAGGCTTCAAACCAGCCGTGTCTCCCCCATTACGGGCTTTCCCGGCGATTTCCTCGCCATATTTCAGGAATAGATCCTCTCCGGCCTTCTTGCTGCGGCCGTACTCGGAGTTTCCAAAGCGACCGGTGAGCGAGGCTTGCTGGGAAGAGGAAAGCATTACAGGACAAGTGTTTCCGTGCTTTCGGAGAGTATCCAGAAGAGTCGATGCGAAGCCGAAGTTACCGGCCATAAACTCCTCCTGGTTCTGGGGTCGGTTGACCCCGGCAAGATTGAAAACGAAGTCGCAGTCCCTGCACCACGCATCCAGCTGCTCAGGAGTAGAATCAAGGTCATACTCATAGATGGAATCGATTTCAAGGCCCGGGAAACGCCGGTCTTTTCCATCCTTGATATTTCTGAGATTGGCGCAAAGGTTCTTACCTACGAAACCCTTGGCTCCTGTAACCAGAATCCTCATTACTTCACAATGTTAGGTATCCCGTTCAGCTCATTCTGGATATACTCAAGCGAAGCTATCTTGGCTTTCGTCTCCTCAAGATTGAGACGGATGGTATTGTCGCTGTTGAACTCATCAATTGTAGCCCGCTTGGAATCGCCTTCCTTGAAATACTTATCGTAGTTAAGGTCGCGGTTGTCGGCCGGGACGCGGTAGAAGTTGCCCATATCCACAGCCTTTGCGGCCTCTTCCTTTGTAAGAAGCGTCTCGTACATCTTCTCGCCATGGCGTATGCCTATGACCTTGATTTCCGGTTCGACTATCTCACCGTTCGTCCCCTTCGGCGCCTGATGCTTAAACAGCTCTTTTACAACCTCGGCCTGAGTGCCAATGGTGCAGGCAGGAGCCTTCTGGACGAGAATGTCGCCGTTTTCGCCGTTCTCAAAAGCAAATAGGACAAGGTCTACAGCCTCCTCCAGGGACATAATGAAGCGGGTCATCTTGGGCTCCGTGAGCGTGATGGGGTTACCCTTTCTTATCTGGTCTATCCAAAGAGGGATGACGGACCCGCGGCTGCACATTACATTTCCATAACGGGTGCAGCATATCTTCGTATCTCCGCTGTTACGGCTCTTAGCGATTGCCACCTTCTCCTCGATGGCCTTTGTGATACCCATCGCATTGATCGGATACGCGGCCTTGTCGGTAGAAAGGCAAATCACGCACTTAACACCCGCGTCGATAGCCGCATCGAGGGTGTTGTCAGTACCGATTACATTGGTCTTCACTGCCTCCATCGGGAAAAATTCGCAGCTCGGTACCTGCTTGAGCGCAGCAGCATGGAAAACGTAATCGACACCCTTCATTGCATATTTCAGCGTGCTTTTGTTTCGCACATCGCCGATGTAGAACTTGATCTTATGCGCTACTTCCGGCATCCGAGCCTGGAAGTCGTGACGCATGTCGTCCTGCTTCTTCTCATCGCGGGAGAAGATACGGATCTCGCCGATATCGGTGCTGAGAAAACGGTTCAGCACCGCATTACCAAAGCTGCCTGTGCCGCCCGTGATCAACAAGGTTTTATCTTTGAAAACACTCATATTTTCTTTCTCTGATTTATTTTCTTTCTCTGATTTTTCGTAATGCAAATATAGGCATTTTAAACGAATATTCTCCGCCCTATAATCATTTGGCCATTTGGGTTAACTTGGTCATTTGGTTTAATAAAATGTGCCGTGAGTTGGAACTCTCTTATTATCAACTGTTTCCTATAATTAAACTCGCGACAAATGGCGCAGGTGCGAAAAAATGATCGGGACCTGCGCCATCGGATAAATATAAATGTTTGATTATCAGTTATTTACTTATAGACAGTGGCGCAGGTCAGCACGAAAAAATCGCACCTGCGCCATTTTATTGTCCCACCTGCGCCATTTCCTGTGTTACCTGCGCCGCATTTGACTAAAAATCCCACGAAAACATGACAAAACGTGGGGTAAACGGACCCGAAGGTCCAATAATCCCACGAAAACACGTCAAAACGTGGGGTAAACGGACCCGAAGGTCCAATAACCCCACGAAAACCAGCCAAATCGTGGGGCAAATTGTTTAACTCGAACCGATGGGAATTACTAAAAAAAATGCCACGGATTCCAGTGTTTCAGGTACATCATGCCTTTCCTGGTTGATAGACCATCCTCTGGAACTCCACGCCGAAGACATGGCGGATGTCCGCCTTGCGGAAGCCGATAGATTCATAGAGCCGAATCAGGTGCGGCATGTCGTGGTCTGCAATAAGCGTTATCCTGTTATAGCCGAGGGCCTGTCCTTTGCGTATTCCATCTTCAAGAAGCGCCCTGCCGATGCCATGCCTGCGGTACTGCGGAAGGACGGCAAGCGTATCAAGGTAGTACTCCCCCGGATCAGCCTCTTGCTCAGATGTCTGGTCCACCTTGAAAAAATCCGGCCATAGCTCCGAAAAAGTCCTGTGGCGCATTTCCCTATAGATGTCACCCGGATACGAAAGGAGCGACCCGGCAACCATGCCGTCCACTTCAGCAATCCGGGTCCGAGCATAGCTGTACAGCAGGTCATCCCGCTTTTCGCACTCTACAAGACGATCATATATATCCCTTTCAGTGGGGACATCAGTCTCGAAGTCATAGAAATGCATCCCCGCCATGATGCACCCGGCAAGAAAGGGGGCATCGGCAGGGCTGGCATCCCGCAAGGTTAGCACGTATTTCTGTTTTTCTCTTGAAGCGTTCCCAACCGACATACTCGTATAGCTTATCTCTATTAATGCGTGCGGAGACGGGGTCTCAGTAGCTGTTGGTCAGGTTTACTTTTTCGAACTTGTATCCGAGACGGCAGAGCTCGATGGCCGCGCCGATTTTAAACATGGTTTCCACGGTGACGAGGAATAGCCTGTAAGCTTCGGCCGTACCGGGCTCCGGACTCTCACGCATGAGGAAGTGATAGGCATTGGCAGCGCAGGACTGCATGGCAGGGACGCTGTGTTTTCGATCCTTTAGAATGGTATCCGTGATATGGTCGTCCATGTCGTCGAAGCCGCGCTCGCCTTGGAAGTAAGAGTAGGTAGCATCCATATACCTTGACCAGTCCTTATCCCATAGGAACGCCACGGCCATCCCGAGATACCCGGCGCAGCCAAGGCAGAACTCCGGATAGGAGTTGAAATTCCTGACGGCATCCCCGTAGAAGGACGGAGCATAGCGAAGCCATGCCTGGTCTATGTCAGGTGAGGAGAGCAGTTCTCCTTTGAGAAGTCCAGCATCAGTGCATGAAGCCAGCAGGTATGCAGTCAAGTCTGCGTGGTACTTTTCTACTTCCATTTTATACAAGTTTTATTTCCCTCCAAAAGCATAGTCCGGAGCTCAGTCACACTGCCGGCATAACGGTATTGCGGCGTAGCGCTCATCGGTCTGTATCCCCAGCCGACGGCTATGCCTTCTATGCCGCCGTTCGCTGCCGTAAGCATATCCGTGAGAGAATCCCCGACCATAACCGCTTCGTCGGACCTGAGACCTGAGGCACGCAGAACTTCGCCAACAATCTCCGGGTCAGGCTTCAATGGAAACCCTTCACGATTCCCAAGGATAGATACAAAAGGTATCGACGGGAAGAATTCACGTATCAGATGCTCTGTCCCAGCCTGGAACTTGTTTGAAGCCACCGCCATCTTCACTCCGGCCGCGTGCAGGTCCCGAAGAAGGTCCGGAGTGCCGGGATATGGATGGGAATGTATATCTATGTGGGCGGTATAATATGCCTTGAAGTCTGAAAGGGCCGCATCTATAAGAGCCTCATCCGGCACATCTCCCAAGGAAGACTCCAGTGCCCGCTTCACAAGGTTCCGGACCCCATGCCCAACCATGCCGCGATATTCAGCCGGCGAATGCAGCGGCAGTCCACGCATAGACAGGGCATGATTCACCGCCGACGAGAGGTCTTCAATTGTATCAATCAAGGTCCCGTCCAAGTCCCAGAGAATAAGTTTGTATCCGACTCTCATGGCAGAATTCTTTGATAAGCCAGCCGTTCATCGCCGGATTCCAGAAAGATGATTCCGCAGTAGGAGAAACCGTGTTTGAGAATGTTGTGCTGCATGATTCGGTTGTCCCTGTGGGTGTCGATGCGAATGTTCCTGTCATGGGAGAAAGCAAAATCCATGATGGCGGAGAACACCCCATGTACCTCGAGAAAGCTTCCGATGCGGTGTATTACATGGTAGGGAGTCTCGTCATCGAGCCACTTCCCGCCGAAGATTTCGACATATGTCGGCTCTGGCGAAGGCACAAAGGCGAAGTACCCTACAATCCGGCCATCCTCCACCAGCACATGGCCAAAGGCGGCATCGATATCATGTCTGATGACGTCCTCCGAAGGATATCCGTTAGCCCACTGCTCGAGATTGCCGTCCGATCGCATAATCCCCCTAGCCGACTCCAAGACGGTCATGATATCCGAGATGTCGGAGGCAGAAGCGAGGCGGATGGACATACCGGCTTCGTGAACTTTTTTCATGCTTTCCAAAAAACAAAAACATTTGTACCTTTGCGCCCGCTTTATCTGGCGCAGGCCATCCTGACCCGGAAGAAACAGATGCTGCCGAGGGTTTAGGCAAGCGGCTTTATTTCCATCACATCCTCCTCCCCAAGCGGCTCATAGGCCCCGTCCTTGCACTCGAGAAGCACCGTGCCGGATTCGAGAGAACGGACGGTATGCCACTGGCCGATAGGGATATTGAGAAGATAATTCGGCCCGCCCGGAACGAGTTCTATCGACTCGGTGAGATTCCCCATATCGTCATAGAAATCCTCCACGAACCTTCCCCGAAGGCACACTACCGTCTCGGAACTCGAACGGTGCCGGTGAATCGGCAGCGGACTCCCCGGCTCGATGGCATTGAGCATCCGCTGGGACTGATCCTCCACCGAGTTCCTAAGGTCAAAGTTCATTCGAAGCCGCGGCGAGGCCTTCGCCTGGGCGGTGAGGTTATCCAAAATACTTTGGTCGATAACCATTACTGAATAGCTGATTTAATGGTCTCCACGATATACCTCACATCCTCATCGCTCACATACGGACCGGCAGGAAGGCACATGCCAACTTTAAACAACGCCTCGCTGACACCGTTCAGATAACAGGGCACGCCCTTGTAGCACGGCTGCTTATGCATCGGCTTCCACACGGGACGGGCCTCGATCTGGGCCTGATCCATCACTACACGCAGGGCCTCCACATTGTCGTTGGGCTGGCAATCAGTGACCGCTGACGAAGCCATATGGATCACACCCGCAGCACCTCCCACGGCACCCTTGACGATCGTCTTATATGCATTCTCCTGCCCCTTGATGCGCACCTCCGGGTCGATGGTAATCGTGCATAGCCAGTAGTTAGAATCATAATCGCCGCCAGCGGGCTGGGAATGAACATGCACTCCCGGGACGTCCTTCAGCAGTTCCTCGTATAGCTTCTGCACATGCTTATGATGCGCCAAATGCTGCTCCACCACCGTCATCTGTCCGCGGCCGATTCCGGCGCAAATATTAGACATCCGGTAGTTGTACCCGATCTTCTCGTGCTGGTAGTACGGATAGCTCTCGCGGTACTGTGTGGCATACATCATAATCTCGCGCCAATGGTCCTCATCCTCCGTAATCAGCGCACCGCCGCCGGAGGTCGTGATCATCTTATTGCCGTTGAATGAAAGCACGCCAACCAAGTCCTTCTGCAGATTTCAATCCGATTTTCGAATGATTTTAAGCTGAAGGTGACCCTTTCTGTGTTATCAGTGCTATAAGTTTGAGATTGAATCCTCATCGACCGGAACTTATTCACTACAGGAATTATCTCATTCTTTTTCTTTCTTTATTCGCCATACATCAAGAAAAGAACTAGCTAATTATCAATCATTTACAAAAACACCTATCCGTATCACCTTTAAGAACTATCTTTTTTCTGCCAATAATTGAAAGAAAAGACTAGGGCAAACTATAACGTCTGAACTTCCTGCCTCCAAAATACGATAGTTCACCTATTGTCGCCATTCTCCGAACTTGCTTCTGCAACTCCGTAAAAGGCACATCCGGTAACCGTTCACTCATTTCAGAGACAAGACTCTTGGGATGATATTTCAAATCTTGCAATATCAACTCCTTCAATCTATAAGGCTCTATAGTTTTAAGGGTAGTCCGGATGTTTGCCCTGGAATTTGAAATGATATCAGGGTTCACATAATACTTCGTCCCCTTACCACGGCCTCGTGTCAAAACAATATTCTTCGCACACAATATGTCCACATATGAACGCAACCGGTCTGTCTCCGGCAACTGAAGCCGTTTTGACAGCGTTTCCGACGAGACAATCTCTTCCTGGAGAATCATACCGAACGCAATCATTGACTTCTGGTGACGGAACACCTCTGGGTAAGCATACTGCAAATAATCGTATACTCGGGAGGCTTCTTTTGATATTATTTTCCGCTCAATAGTTACAGAAACGGAATCTTCCCCCTCTTTTACGATAGGAATACTCTTGCCTAAAGACAACTGGGTTTCGTACATCAAGTCGTAACCGGAACCCTCACCTTCCATAATATGCAACGCATAAAACAGACGTGAAAGATCTTTGTTTCTTTTTACACTGGTCCTAAGAATATTTGCTGGCGTAACACCTAAAGGCAAACGGCCGGGATTTACCACCTCCATCCTGTCGGGATGAATATTGATAAACACGTCACCACGAGTCGTATAGGGTCTATGGGCAATAGCATTGCAAAGTGTTTCTCTCACAACCTTCTCGTCATAAGCAGGGATATCCTTTCTCCATAGTCCATCCGACACCTCATTACTCTCTTTCCAATCAGGAACGCTATTCCATATCGCTGTCAGTAACTCGTCTGGATTAAGAGAATAATCATCCCACACTTGCTTGAATACCTTGTTTCCATCTGCGTCATACTTTATAAATTGTACGGTTGGACTGTACAACAGACGTGCTCTCTGAGGTTGCGTACCAAGCCACAGCACCCCAAGATTAGTAAGGTTTCCCTTTTCATCGACAAGAGAGTAGTATTCCAATGTCTCCTCTATTGTCATTCCTTTGACAAAAGAGGACACCCTATCTGATGATCTTATCTTTCCTATTAGGGTTTGCAGTTTTTCCTTATCGCAATTGCCAACCTTATACTTCAATGAAACCTTTGTTTCCCAAGAATAAGACGGCTTGTCAGTAATTGCACGCAGTAACTCATCGGGAGCAATAGGCTTACTCTTGTCATTGTCACGAATAAAATAGCCACCCTTCGTAGTAGAAGCTATCGACACAGCCGAACGCAACACCTCTATATCAAGATATTCTCCCCCATTCTCTGCCTGAACAATGCTCGGCACAAGTGCCACATTGATAGTGCGCTCGTTGATTCTCCTGACAACGGTCTCTTTTAGCAGGTCCGATATAATTTGAGACGGATCAGGCAGTTCCTGGTCATCTTCTATACCTATAGCCAAATGCCCACCATCCCTATTTGCAAAAGCAACACAATCCTTTGCAATCTCATCAAAATCTGCCGTCTTACCAGATACGGCCATTATAGACTTTTTATCGTATGTCTGGTTTTCTTTCATCTAAAACTATCGGAAATAATAATGTAGTGGCTTTTCTTAAGTCTCTTTAATCAAATATATCGACACCTACAAAATTAACGAATCTTCTTCAACTTTATTGCATTCCTTTACAAGAATTATGCTTTCTTAACAGCACATTGGTCATTCTATACGCTGTAATGCCTCAACCAACGGATTCATAAATGATATCGTATCATCCGTCTCAACTTTCATCAGGTTTGGAAACCGGCAATCCTTCTTTCCTTCCAAAACAGCCTCACTACTGATGCAATAGTTTTCAGCACCATCCTTCGTCACTTTTTCGAATGAAAGCAGTTCAGAATGTACACTTTTTCTCCTATACGAATAATCTTGATTGAGGATCTCTGGGTCATCATAAATCAACATCTCACCCACATAGAATACCGCAATAATCGGTACACCACTTTTAATCTCTTCAGCTATCTCTTGTATTTTCCTATAAGTTGTAGTTTTGATACTTGCGTAATACATCACCATCGATAATGTACCATCTTTTCTCAAGGATAAAAGTGTAGGAGCTATCTCCCTTTGTTGGTGGAATGCGAAACAATGCATCTTCTCAAAGGCCTCAAATGTCTCATCGATAAAATCTCCTCGTTTCTCTACTTGGAGCATTTTGCACAAAGTAGTGTAGGGAACAGCCACTTTGAAAGGTGTTATCAATTCGAATCTTTCACCCTTCTCAAAGACTCGGTTTTTGCTATAAAAAACATAATCATCAATGAACCAAAAATCCTTTGGACCATTATGAAAATGCAATCCCTTTATCTTCTGTAAGACCTTTTCTCTTGCCGCGGATGATTCACTTCTGATCGTTTTGCTCAGATTATCTAGCAACCCCAACACCGAGTCAATGCCCTTGTCTATAGTCGTAAAGATGTTTCTTTCAGATCCGACCTCTCTATAAATAAATTCTACAGAAAAGAAAACTTCGATGGCCGGTATCTTCTCAATCACACCCTTTATCATTTCAATAAGAGAGGAATAGCCAACCTCGTCAGCAATAGTGTAGGAATCCGTTGAAAACACGCCAGCACCATTTGGATGATAAAGCGTCAGCCTCAATATCTTCTCCAGGTTAAATGGCTTTTCTTTCAGGACTTCATTTCTCTTCGCAACCAACCATGAGCAATCATCGTTCTTCAAATGTTGTTCTCTTAATGCTTCATATTCTCCGAAGTGATCCGTATGCGCCAATGACTTTTGCAGGACAAACGTAACATTTCGGAATTCCGACAAGAAAGAATCTAAACAAGCTATATTCTCAAAAAGATCCTGCTCTTTATTGAACCGTTCAAGGTTTTGCAAAGCTGCAAACAATTTCTGATATGCCGGCAACAACAAGTCTTCCATAACATACCCTTTCAATACAACGCCTTATCGTCCAAAGCAGAATGAAAGACTTCCTTATTGAGCCCATACTTCTGCAGCACGTCCACAACCAGTTCCTTGAACCACGATTCTGCCATGGGCGACACAAACACCGATTCTATCAATTCGTCCAAATCAACGGGGAGCAACATAAACTCTGGTGGCGTCGGGGATAAACCACCATCAGTGATAACCCTGACTCTCACCTCGTGTTCGTATTCAAACGACAGCCTTTTTCTCCACAAAGCCTCATTGGCGTTTGGCCACTCCTTGGAATAGTCAATATATGATATTCTACCAATCTCAGCAATGCGGCCTATAGCTTTCTTGAGCCGACCGACTGTCGTTTTGATGGCAACACCCTTCACATCCCCTCCAGAGGCATATAACTTCCACATCGCGACAGATTCATATAAACCTTCAAATCAACAATTCAAGAAAGAGTTCTTCCTGATCATCTGGATTGCATGATGCTCATTCTGAATCAACTGTTCACTAACAGGCTTACCTTCAAAACATTCGGAATAATAGTCCATTAAAGCTTCGTCATATTTTTCCGAATCCTTTAGAGAGCAAACTGCCCCCTCAAACTGATCTTCAAACTTGTCAGCCCGAGTCATAAAAAGAGCCTTCTCCTTCAGCAAAGAAATAAACTTCGCTAAGTCAAGAAATCGCCAGATTACCGCATCATCTTTAGGAATCTCGTAATCCGTATAGAATAGCTCCCCGTCAATTGTTACGTTATCCTTCATCATTGTTACTTCTTACATACAACTCTCTCGCCCTCATGATTACTCTCTCCATCACTCTCCTTCTAAGAAGCCATATTCTGAAATGACCTAACTTCATTAGCAACCTCCCTATAGTACCGCTATACAAAAAGCCTGCTAAAACTCAGGAAGCCAATGTTGTTTATATGGTAAAACATGAAAATCTATAAAATCAACTAGATGATTGGTTTGCTCAATAAACAATAATACATCTTGCTTTGTCGGATATGATGGTTGTGAAAAGAAAGTTACTCTATGAGCCAACTTATTCCTCCACTCTATAAAGTCAATAAGGTTTTGGCTGATTATTATTTTTTCCCCTAACAACTTTTCATAGATTATCCTCTCTTTACTGTTTCTATCTCGAATGTGCTGAAACTGATAGCAATCATTTATTCGATTTACGATAGCTTCACGTAATTCATTCTCCTTCGTAACCTGAAACTGGAAATCATTAAGATATCGAATGGACAAGAAAACATCCCTTACTCCTTGAATAAGCGCTATTAGAGTACTTGACAGATAGCCTTCCATTTCTCCACATACAGCGACAAATAGAGTGCGAAGTAGTTTCTGATATAATCTATCTTCCAACCTAATTTCCAATAAATCTTTAATCGCTTGAATATTTTCCTCATATTCAATAAAGCTACGCACTGGGGAGAGAGTAATACTAACGGAACCATCCTGACCTTTAATTCCCCCAACCGCTACGCCAAATGAAGCAAATAGATAGCCAGCCCCAGAATCTAAGCCACATCCTTCCCTATCAAGAAAATATAGCCCATCCTCATTTGGGAATAGCTCTATTATATCTGCCTTTCTCTTCAAAGTATTGATATCGCCGCCATACCCACAAATAACATCTTTAAAAACATGTTCTCCATACTCAGCGACAGCTGTACCATTGACAAAGTAAGCCTTGGGTTTAATCATAACAATTTGTTATTTAGTACTTTAATTAGATTGCGCCATATGCCACCTGACTACCCATCCAGCATCATGCATCTGCATCAATCACCCACCACCGCCTTCACCATCCTCCCCACGTACGTCACAAAAAACCGCGGGGCATCTGCCGGAAATATCGAGAACAGACGCACGTACTCCACGAGACGGCGGAAAAAAGTGATGCTCTTCTCCACGAGCAAAGGATACCGGGATCGATACGAATTGTCTTTGTTGTGGCCGAAGTTTCCGGCATCCAGAACTACACGGCAAAGACGCTTCGCACGTCAAAGCAGTTCCTACTTCGTCCTCCTGCTCCTCGCCTCAGCAATTCAAACAAGCTTGATTGATTTCTGTTGGTAGTTGATTTTGTGTGGTGGTGAAGAAAGCTGTATTTATGCATCTCATCAAATTTACTCCTGCAGCAAGCCTAAAAGAGACAATGTTCCACGGACCCAAATATCCACCTGGGTCAAACGGTTATTCTCTTGCTCAACGATTGATTCAACCCTGTCATTTCCGCCATATAAAGTTCTAATCTGCGATTCATTATGGGCTCTTGCATATTCCACCACCCCCTTCACTGTCTCTGCACGAATCTTTCCAATCCCTTTAGAAGCAAGTTCGACCTCTTTTATGAAACTGAATAAGTTATCGCTAAGAAGTGCAGACTTAATGAGGGCTTGTACCTTCTTTTCTTCTGGAGTTGCATCCTTCTTTGCAAGTATTTCTATCAACTTCTTAGTCAACTCTTTCTCCGTATCCATTGCTATTTCTACTTGTTTTACTAATGGCCATTATACCTCCGGCATCGCCTGACAAATCTTGCCGTCAAGCTTCTTGCCGTTCTTATGTTTATCTCGCTTCACACCGTCGCTACCCCACGTTCCCCATTGTTTGAAAAAGAAAGCCTTTCCTGCAGCATCAACCTGCTGTTTGATGTTCAGGGCCCATTCTTCTTTCATCGGTCTGGCTTGCAGTCCGCTCTCTCCTCCAACGATTATCCAGTCAACCCCCGTCAAGTCCAATTCGCCCAGATCCTCAAGCAGAGGCTCACACGACAGGAAACGAATGGGTGCATTCTCTATAGCCCTAAGATTCTCTATGCGATGTTTGGACGCCATCACCTCCACTGTCACCCCTATCCACACATTTTTTGGCACTGGACGGGTGTTGAAGTATTCTTCCATCCTCTCTGCTCGCTTGGTCAACAGTTGATACCTATGACGGGGTGTCTCGCGGATCACAGCCATCACTTTGTCCACGAATTCAAACGGTACGTCTTTGTGGAACAAGTCGCTCATTGAGCATACGAATATTGTTCTCGGCTTGCGCCATTTTCTGGGCTCGTCCAAAGCCTCTTCGTGCAGCGTTACCTGAAATCCATTTGAGTATTTGAATGTACCCATTGCTTGCAGCCTGCGGCTCATCGTTTCCGCATAGCAGTGCAGGCATCCTGCCGAAGTCTTTGTGCAACCCGTCACCGGATTCCACGTAGCGTCAGTCCATTCTATCCTTGTTATGCTCATGGTTTCTTGATTATCTTGTATTCCACAATTTCATTTCTTTGATAAATAGCCTCGTAGTTCACCTTAGGTGCTGCCCCTTCATATGTTATCAGTTTCTTCTTTTTCATTTCATAAATCTCCTCCTTTGCATGAGTCCCAATATGCCCCCGGTCTATAACAAAGTCAAATGCATCCTTGTTATTTGTTATCTCGCCTCTAAGTATTTTCCCGCGCAGATCTCGCTTAAATGCATCTACCTTCTTGATAGGCTGCGGGCCCCAGAGTTCCAACTGATCTTTTTGTGCATCATCATCTATATCAAAGTTCGCAGCACCATTCACTTCATTCATCTTCCATACTAAGCGCAGGAACTTGTCTGCCGCACGTATGTGACTGGCTCCAAATATGATACCATAAACACCAGAGCCCTTCTTAATAGTAAAGGGAAACATCCTCACCTCACTTCCCTGCGGAAGCTTGCTTTTCAGGTAGTTCAGTATCTCGTTGTGGATATACTTGTACGGTTTCTCTTTGATTTCTTCCATCGTTGCCTGAGGAACAATGGTTTTAAACTCCGGAGTATTCCAAAAACGAATGAAGAATGAAGACGAAAGATAGTACAAAAAGTCTGTCTGCGGCTTGTTAACGATACTCATGAAGTATTTGTCCGCTATGAACTTGATACCATTCTGGTCTAAATAAACCAACGATGGCTGCTGGCCGATACTGGGCTCTAGCTTTTCGTACAATGTTCCAAAATCTTCGTTGTAAAGATGGATTCTGATTTGCTCAGAACAGTTTATTTCCGGATTTGAATCCAGATAGGCCTTAACCGCTTCTTTCAATTGGTCGTATTTTTTCTTGTCAAATTCATTCAGGAAGACATGTATCATTGTGCCGTTTTCCTTGATGTGACCAATCTGACCTTTTATCTCCTGAAGGATGCGGATAGGACTACCGGGCACGCCTTTAACGTCATACCCAGTGCCGGCAAAGAAGTCAAAGATATATGCTTCCCTTCTCTGCGACATGACGAACGTTGGAAGCCATTCACGGGCGTATCGCTGGAAGATTTCTAGTTTTGTGATAGTCCCATCGTTGAAGGGCTCTTTATGGATATTTTTGCCAGACATACTCCAAACACTGGTTTTCGTTTCTGTTTATATTCTTCTAATCTCTATACTATCATAGGTCCACTTCCCAACGCACTTTCAGATGGTCAATCACATCTTGACTTTG
>Ga0256404_1007569_pt1 | contig 17046 bp, 24 predicted proteins | sample RumenRJG_01DNA_FD_185990 | JGI IMG/M metagenome (GOLD analysis project Ga0256404, IMG submission 185990) | Bovine rumen microbial communities from Lethbridge, Alberta, Canada - RJG_01 | ecosystem: Host-associated > Mammals > Digestive system > Stomach > Rumen | place: Canada: Alberta | collected...
CTATTTTAGCAGAAATTTCATTCACCCAAAAGGTGAATATAAAATAATCGTTGAAATTTAAGGAAATGTAGTATTTATGAGCGTTTCAGAGGACGTTGAAAAATGAACTTCACGGATTCAGGAAATTATGTAATTGAACAGCTTCAAAATCATAAGAGAAAGGATATAAAATATGAAATTCAACACAGTAGAAGAAGCACTTGATGAGCTTCGTGCAGGGAAAATAATACTTGTCACAGATGATGAGGACAGAGAGAATGAGGGCGATTTCATCTGTGCGGCAGAATTTGCCACAAGAGAAAACATCAACTTTATGGCGATGCACGGCAAGGGGCTGATATGCATGCCGATGTCGCAGGAATATGTAAAGAAGCTTCGTTTTCCGCAGATGGTGCAGGAAAATACAGACAATCATGAGACAGCATTTACAGTCTCAATAGACCATGTCTCAACAACCACAGGCATTTCCGCAGCAGAGCGCTCAATCACAGCAATGAAATGTGTCTCTGATGACGCAAAACCTGAGGATTTCAGACGTCCGGGCCACATGTTTCCGCTTCTTGCAAAGAAAAACGGCGTACTGGAGAGAAACGGACACACAGAGGCAACAGTCGATTTATGCAGGCTCGCAGGACTAAAGGAATGTGGACTGTGCTGTGAGATAATGCGTGATGACGGTACCATGATGCGCACAACAGAGCTCATGGAGCTTGCAAAAAAATGGGACATCAAATTCATCACAATAGCGGCACTTCAGGAATACAGAAAGATACATGAAAAGCTCGTTGACCGTGTCACAGAGGTAAAGCTGCCGACCAAATACGGCGAATTCAAGGCATATGGCTTTGTCAACAGATTAAACGGAGAGCATCATGTGGCACTTGTAAAGGGCGAAATCGCAGATGGAAGGGATGTGCTCTGCCGAGTACATTCAGAGTGTCTCACAGGAGATGTATTCGGTTCACAGCGCTGCGACTGTGGCCAGCAGCTGGAGGCGGCCATGAGACAGATAGACGAGGAGGGCAGAGGAATACTGCTCTACATGCGTCAGGAGGGCAGAGGCATCGGTCTGATAAATAAGCTGAAGGCCTATGAGCTTCAGGAGCAGGGAATGGACACACTCGAAGCAAATCTGGCACTCGGCTTTGCCGGAGATGAGCGCGAGTACTATATCGGAGCCCAGATATTAAGAGAGCTTGGCGTACATAGTCTGCGCCTTCTCACAAATAACCCTGACAAGGTATACCAGCTCTCAGAGTTTGGCATGGAAATCAGCGAGCGTGTGCCAATTCAGATGAGCGCCACAGCGCATGACCTGTTTTATCTGAAAACAAAGCAGAACCGCATGGGACATATACTCTCATACTAGTACAGCGAATAATAAGTAATTGATATATTGACCGGTCTGCGATTCCGATAGCACATGCCAAAAAGCCTTGACGTAGCCCGCTACGCCTGCGTTTTTTGACATGCACTCTCGAAACCGCATCCTCGCTCAATGTATCAACAACTTAATTATCGCTGTACTAGCAAAAATAAAAAAACAAAAGGAGAACGAAAAATGAACGTAATCGAAGGAAAAATGACACAGGATGGAATCAAGGTAGGAATCGTAGTAGCAAGATTCAATGAATTTATCACATCAAAGCTCTTAGGAGGAGCAAAGGACGGACTCGTAAGACACGACGTGCCGGAAGAAAACATAGACGTAGCATGGGTGCCGGGAGCATTCGAGATACCACTCATTGCAAAGAAGATGGCAAAAAGTGGAAAATACGATGCAGTCATCTGCCTCGGAGCAGTAATCAGAGGCGCAACAAGCCACTATGACTATGTGTGCAACGAGGTATCAAAGGGAATCGCATCAGTATCACTCGAGTCAGAAATCCCGGTAATGTTTGGAGTAGTCACCACCGAAAACATCGAGCAGGCAATAGAAAGAGCCGGAACAAAAGCCGGAAACAAAGGATATGACTGTGCACTCGGTGCAATCGAAATGATAAATCTTGTCAGACAAATCGGATAATATGATTAAAGGGTCAAAAGGTATCATCGATGCATGCTTGCATGTAGTAATCCACCAAAAAATAACTTTCAAACGCAAGCTTGACAGCGTGTTGTCAAGCTTGCAACCAACCAATAACTAAAAAACCGCAAATCATAAATTGTAAATTACTGTCACAACGTAAGTGGCGTAAGCGCCGGGCATCCGGCAGCGCACACGCACTCCCGCGCAGGCGAATAGCGAAGCTGCTTAGAGACTGTAGAATTATGCCCAAGAAAAACAGAAATGCCCGGCCATGGACGGCCGGGCAAGGCGTTATGCGCCACGGACGGCGCATAAAAGCCGGTTTCGTCAAGCATAGAACCACCCCAAGGCATAATTCGTACAGCTCTCTTAGCAGCGTAGCGTAGCAGGCGCGGGAGTGCGTGTGCGCTGCTCGGATGCCCGGCGCTTACGCCACGCCCTCCCAACAAAAAAGAAGAAAAATTTAATATCTAAAGAATTGCACGAAAAAACTGTATATAGTATAATAATAGTTCAGGAAAACAAAACGGAGGATCATGAATTTTGATAGATATACATTGCCATTTATTATACGGAGTGGACGACGGCTCAAAGTCGCTCGAGGAATCGGTAGAGATGCTCAAGATAGCCAAAAAGCAGGGCATCACAGGCATAATCCTCACACCGCACCTGCGCCATGGAATGTTTAAGCATCCGCTTGACAAAATCGAGAGACACTATAAAAAGCTATTACCTTATGCCAAAAAGCTTGGAATAGACTTAAAGCTCGGTACAGAGTATCATGTGGCAACAGATATGATAGATGACTTTCAGGAGGGACGCTGTCATACACTGGCGGATACGCAGTATATACTCACAGAGTATTCGCATTCGAGTGAGTGGTCGTTTGTACACAAGATGACCAGAGAGGCGATATTTGCAGGATATATACCGGTAGTAGCCCATGTTGAGAGATATGAATGCCTGAGGGATATCGGACGAATCGAGGACCTGCAGGAGATGGGAGCACTCATACAGATAAATGCGGATTCAGTGCTTGGCATAGATGGCAGGATGTTCAAGAGATACACCAAAAAGCTTCTAAAGGCAGGGCTTGTGGATGTGATAGGCAGTGATAGCCATGGAACAAAGGAGCGTGTCTGCAATCTGAAAAAATGCTATGAGTATGTGGCAAAGAAGTATGGTGAGGATTATGCAGAGGAGATTATGCAGACCACACCGGAGAACATTTTAAACGGAAGATAACCGGTGAACAACGCGGGGATACATAATGGAAAGAGAACAGGATTTTGATAACGAGATAGAAATAGATTTAAAGGATCTGTTTCTGGAGATAATTTCATATTGGAAATGGATTATTCTGGTCACTATAGCAACAGGCGCAGTGGCTTTTGCAGTGAGCAGATTTATGATAACACCGATGTATGAATCCACATCTGAGCTTTATGTACTTTCAAAGAGTACCTCAATCACAAGTCTTGCGGATATACAGACGGGTACCAGCCTGACCAACGACTATATAGTAGTAGTAAAGGGACGACCGGTATTGGATAAGGTCATAGAAAACCTTGGGCTCAATGAGAACTATAAGACCCTTGGCAGTCGTGTAACTATTGATAATCCTTCCAATTCGCGAGTGCTCAATATCACAGTCACAGATCCCAATCCGCAGATGGCGAAGACGATAGCGGATGAGATTGCAAAGGTTGCAGCCTCATATATTGCAGAAAAAATGAAGCAGGACTCACCTACAATTATACAAAGCGGATATGATGATGGTGGTGCAGTAAGTCCTAATATAGGCAAAAACACAGTACTTGGAGCATTCGCCGGAGCGTTTATTTCGATAGCAGTTATAGTGGTTACATATCTGTTCAACGATACGATAATTGATACAGAGGATGTGGAGAAAAAGCTTGGCATGAATGTGCTTGGCACACTTCCGCTTGATGAGGCAGAGGATGATGGCGAGCATTACAGAGGCAGAAAAAAACGCAAAGGTAGTCACAGGAAGAACAAGAAAAAGCAGTCAGCTTCAGCAAAATAGAAGCCGGCATCAGGAGATGGGCAGATGGAATTAGTAAAATTTGGCAAGTTAAAAGAACAAAGCTATACGATGAAGGAATCGCTTCGTGCTTTGAAGACAAATATACAGTTTTGCGGTGATGATATACGCACACTTCTTGTGACCAGCTCAGTTCCGAATGAGGGCAAAAGTACAGTAGCGCTTGATCTGGCAAGATCATTGACGGAGTCAGGCAAGAGGGTACTGTTTATAGACAGCGATATGCGAAAATCAGTTCTTGCAGGAAGACTGCGTGCATCTTTGGCAAGTGGCGGTGAGCTGTGCGGTCTGTCACATTATCTGTCAGGTCAGAGAAGGCTGGATGAGGTATTGTATGGCACACAGATACAGGGGCTTTTTATGATATTTGCAGGACCGTCAGTGCCGAACCCGACAGAGATACTTGAAAAAAAATATTTTCAGGAGCTTCTCAATTTTGGAAAAGAGCATTTCAACTACATAATCATAGACTGTGCGCCGATAGGCGCTGCTATTGATGCGGCAGTCGTGGCCAAGTATTGTGATGGGGCTATAATTGTGATAGGTCAGGGCATGGCGAGCGCCAGAATGATACAGAGCGTCAAAAAACAGCTCGAGGCATCCGGAGTCAGGATACTCGGCGCTGTGCTCAACAAGATCAACAATAAGAAAAGCAGTCATGTCAGCGGTTACTATGGCAATTATTACGGCAGCTATTACGGCAAGTCGGACAAATCATGAAAAGTATAGATGTAGAATTAGTAAAATCAAATATGCTGCCTATGCTTGCGAGTCAGCGGTTTTATGCGTCATGGAAGGCTTTTATAAGGGAGCTTGTGCTCAATGCAATAGATGCGTGTAATGTGCGTCAGGCACTTGAATGGAGCTGGGGCACGGAATTTCTGGAAATGGAGCAGGCAAATCAGATGCGCGAGGTCAGACAGATATATGAACCGCGCATAGATATTACCTATGACAGCACCAACAGGATTCTCACCGTAGAGGACAATGGAATAGGCATAAATGAGTACGACCTGAAGCATTATGTGGCAAAAATCGGGGAAAGCTATTACACGAGCAGGGATTTTGAGAACCAAAAGCTGCAATATGAGCCATTTTCATATTACGGAATCGGTCTTAGCTCCTGCTTTACGGTGTCGAAGGCAATACTTATAGAGTCCAAAAAGGACAGAGTTATAAATACAGCGTGGAATGTAAGCAATCCACAGGATACTGCGCCTGTTATGGCAAAGTGGTTTGGGGAAAGCGGTCAGATAGAGTATGTGATTTCACAGAAAAAGACGCCGGGAACCAGAATCACCATTCCTATAAAGCCGTCGTATGCTCCGTACATCGACATGGCATTTATCGTAAAAACCATAAATCATTATATGCTTACCATTCCAATTCCGATACACGTAAAATACGACGTAGAGGAAAAATGCATTTATAAACCAAAGGTACAGTGGAACTATCCGCTGAATGAGCTGGTCGGAATGAATGTTATCAGGGTTGAAAATAACCTGCTCGAGGGATATGTGGCAATATATCATCCGAAGCACAGAGGATATTTTCAAAAGTCCACGCTATATCAGCAGGGAGTGCTTGTGACAGAGTCCACAGATGTATTGGGGCTGAAACCGGCATGGATAGACAATTTCTCATATCAGCTCAATATCAAAACACGGTTTTTAAATATAAATATATCCAGGGACGGAGCAGCCTTCGATGAAAAGCTCATAGAGCTCCGCCAGTATATAGGACAGATTATCATAGATGCCTTTGGGCAGAGTCCACTGACCCTGGGGCAGTATTTATCAGATGGACGAAGCAGGCTGGTATGTGAGTATGAGGCAGAAAATGAGCTTATCAGCAGGGCAATCCGCGTACTTGTGTATCTGAAGGAGCGTGAGGTTGAAGTGCCGATAAAGACAGTAATAAACGGCTTTACCGGCAGGAAAATAAAGCTGGCGTTCATGCAGAGGGCACTTTTTGCACACTATAAGGAGAACTACCCTTATGATTATGGTCAGTTTATTGACAAATACGATATCATAGTATTTGAGCAGAATATCAGAGCCTTCTGGCAGTTTATGACACCGTATATCACATCGATGGAGTATGTTATGGGTGACATGCCGGGCATCATATACACTGATGTATCGGCAGACTTAACCGTGGCAAAGACAGCAGCATCGTACAGAAATGACTACGTGCTAAGACCGGAGTATTATGATCTGGACCCTGTATTTTGTCTGGTGTCAAATGAGCTGACAGACCCGATGGAGCTGGTGATAAATACCCACAACCGCAATGCAATGCTTTTGCAGCGCGCCGAAAAGTACAAAAAGGTAAGGATTGCAAGAGCTGTGATCATAGAAAATATCAAGCAGAGGATACTGGGCAATGCATCCAGATGGAACAGTATCATAGATTTTGGAGGCGAGCTCGTGCACCAATATGAGCTGGAAAAGCCAATGAGCCTGCAGGCACAGTGGTGCCTCGAGAGAGACTTCCCGGATGAAATCAATGCGTATATAGCAAAGACCTTTACAGACAGGGAAATCGCAGATTACGGGCTTACAAGTCTTTATTTTACAAGGAAGGACTTTATAAAGTGGTGGATGGCACCATAGGCTGTACCGCCATGACATATATTATCAAACGCTTATTGAAGCATGAATAAGGAGAACATGAAAATGGAGATACTAGACTTAAACAACGAAGAAGACACAAAAACAACCGATGAGATGGAGCGCAAAAAGCCGGAGGAAAAAGCATCACCTGTCAAGGAAATCTTAAGCTGGGTGTTAACAATCGCATTCGCCATTGTAGCGGCAATACTCATAAAGAACTATGTCATTATAAATGCAAATATCCCATCAGGCTCAATGAAGAATACCATACAGATTGGAGATGACATATTTGGCTTCAGGCTCGCATATACATTTTCTGACCCAAAGCGAGGGGATATAGTCATATTCAATGCACCGGATTCGCCTTCTGAGAAATACATCAAGCGTGTAATAGGTCTGCCGGGAGAGACAGTCACCATAGAGGACGGTCAGGTGTATATAGACGGTGAGGCACTTGAGGAGGATTATCTCAAGTCAAACCAGAGCGGTGAGGATCCATGGAACACAAATGCGGGACCTTACGAGTTTAAGGTGCCACAGGACTCATATCTGCTGCTCGGTGACAACAGAAATGACTCATCCGACGCAAGAGTCTGGAAGCACACATATGTGTCCAAGGACGATATACTTGCAAAAGCGATATTCAGATATTACCCGTTCAACAGATTCGGAGCGTTGAAATAAGCTGTAAATCAGGATATAAAATAAAAATAGAGGTAAAGTAAATGCCAAAGACAAAAACAGACATTGAAAAACGAAATAAATATGGCATGCTGTGCGGTATAGTCGGTATATTTTTAAACCTCATACTCTTTGCCGGCAAGCTCTTTGCAGGAATGTTTAGCGGTGCAATCTCAATCACTGCGGATGCATTCAACAACCTGTCAGATGCAGGCTCATCAATCATCACGATAGCAGGCTTCAAGATGGCGGCACAGAGAGCCGACGAGGAGCATCCATACGGACATGCGAGGATGGAGTATGTGGCTACACTGGCAGTTGCAGCAATCATACTCATCATGGGCTTTGAGCTGTTCAGGGATTCCTTTGGCAAAATCATAAAGCCGCAGGACATAGAGTTTTCATGGCTTATTGTAGCGATACTACTAGCATCAATAGCCGTAAAATGCGTCATGGCGGTATACAATTTCTATTTTTCAAAAAAGCTTGATTCATCAACACTCGAAGCGACAGGCAGGGACAGTCTGTCAGACTGTATCGCTACATCTGTAGTACTTGCAGCCACACTCATAGCGCACTTTTCAAGACTCAATCTGGATGGAATAGGCGGTGTATTTGTGTCATTGTTTATATTCTATTCAGGAATATCATCAGCCAGAGAGGCGATAGACCCGCTGCTTGGAGCAAAGCCGGAGCCGGAGTTTGTCGATAGACTCAAGGAGATGGTACTGGACTTTGACAAAAACATACTCGGTATGCATGACCTTATGGTGCATGATTATGGACCGGGACACAGGATAGTATCGTTTCATGCAGAGGTGCCGGAGGACGGAGATATGGTCGAGCTGCACGATATAATCGATAATCTGGAGCGCAGGATACGAAGGGAGCTGGGCTGTATAGTGACCATCCACATGGAACCGATAGCGATAGAGGACGAGGAGGTAGCCGGACTGAAGGCCGAGGTGCTCTCCGTGATAAAAGGGCTTGATTCGCACATAAATATGCACGATTTCCGTATTATCAGAGGTGATACACATACGAATCTGGTTTTTGACATTGCAGTTCCATTTGGTTATATCACCTCAGATGATGATATATGCAATGCAATACAGGAAAATGTCAGGAAAAAGCTTGGAAAGAATTACTATACCGTGATAGAGGTAGACCGCGACAATTACATAAATATATGACATTGTAACTGTAAGACGCTTAGAAGGACTGTAAGGTGGTTATAGGGAAATAACATTACCAAATAGCACCGAAATGATACTAAATAGCACATATTTATTGATTAAATTTCTAATGGATAGTATGGTTGACATTGTAAATGATATTACTAGGTATTAAGTAATATTACTTTAAAAACCACAAGTGCGCGCAGTGAATAATTAAATTATAAGGAGATAAGAAACGTGGAAATTGCATTAAAAAACGGTTTTGAAGAAATGTCACAAAATGATGAGCTAAATATTGAGGGAGGATCAACTAAAATTGCAGCTGGAGTATGCACTATTGGCGCTGGAATATGTTTTGTTGTAAGTGGATTTGCTTTATGGTCAGGTCATGATAAGATAGCAGCAGCTACTGGAATTGCAGGGGGTGTGTGTGGAGCCGCAGCTGGAGTTTTAGGAGTTATTCCAGCACCATAAAAGTCAGATAAAGGAGAAAACAATAAATGAAGTTTAAAGATTTAGGTTATGATGAAATATATGAAGTAGATGGTGGAATAGCAGTTTCAGCAATTTGTGCTATTGCAAGTGGTATTTGCTATATGGGGGCGGGTGTTGCATCATGGACGGGACATAATAAAGTTTCAGCAGGATTGACAATTGCAGGTGGAACATGTGATGTGGCAGCAGGAATTGCTATGCTGTTACCTTAAAATTTATGAATAAAATGAGGTTAGGAATAAATCTTATTTATTTCTAACCTCATTTAGAATAGGAGAATTAAGGTGAAATTTCTAAAAAAAAGTTCAATTTTATTGATAATTATTTCGTCAATAGGGATAATAATAAGTCAAGCTTTGATGCTATATGGAGTAGATTTTTCGTATAATAAAGTAAATGGAGTTTCTTTTATGGGTTTAGGAATAGGGGCAATTTTATTTGGAATATATATATTAAAGAAAACAAACAGGAATTAGTAATATATAAAATAATGATATTTAAATTGTTGTTTTAGATAGATATTTATTTTTCGTTTATAATTTGAGTAATTAAATTGAAACATTGGCATAAAGAAAATGAGAAAGTGATTTAGTGATATTTTGTGAAAATATATTCACGGAGAAAAATCAATAAAAATAAATCAGTTATAAAATACCATAAAAAGGAATGCAATATATGCAAAGCGAAGATATAAAAGTAGCAATATGCGATGATGAAGAATTTTACAGAAGTCAGCTTGATGATATGGTAAGTGTATATGGAAATGAGATGGATGTTAATATGAGCATAGATCTCTATGATAATGCAAAAGAACTCATGAATAATATATTTTCTAAGAGTAAGGAATATGATTTATTGTTTCTTGATGTGGAAATGCCCGGTATGACAGGTATTGAGATGGCTGATGCATTAAGAAAAATCAACCCATGGGTATGTATCTCATTTGTGACGAGTTATGATGCATTTGCGATACAAGCATTCAGACTTGATGCACTTGATTATGTTATGAAACCGATAAAATATACACAGGTAAAGCACATTATCGAAAAAGCAAGAATTCAGATTGATTATCGTAAAAATGCACAAAAAGCGGAAAAAAGATATCTAAAAATTAAATCCGGATATGAAGATGTTCTCATAGACCTTCAAAATGTAATATATATAGAAAAACGCAGAAATCAGTGTGTATTCCATAAAAGGGATGAGGAAATATGCTGTTATGAGCCTCTGAAAAATGTATATGAAAGATTGGATAATGATGTATTTATGTATACACATCAGGGGTATATAGCCAATTTTAATTACATTAAAGAAGTAAAAAAAGATGTGGTATGCTTTGGACGAGGCATGGAAGTTCCTTTGAGCAGGAGATACCATGATCGGATAAAAAAACTTCATTTGGACAAGATAAGGAGAGCATATAAAGATCAGAAGGAGTTGGAAAAATAAAATTGGAGCATAGAAATATAGCAATATGTGACCAAAGAGATGAAAATACTATCATGCTTAAACAGATGATAAATGTTTTTGGAAATGAAGAAGATATTGATATCAATGTAATAGTATATGACAATGCAGATAATTTGAGAAAGGATCTGGATGGAGGAAAACAAATAGATATATTGATATTAAACGCTGAATTTCCGGGAATGTGGCGCATGGATGTTATAGACTGGATGCGGAATATAGGCAAAGATGTGCAAATATGCTTTATAATGGGCGATGAGGACTGCTATCTTGGCCGTTTTTACAAAGCAAAGGTTTGGAACTTTTATAAACCATTTAAATATAGGGAGTTTAAATGTATTTTAGAAGAAATTGAATATGAAATATGCAGAAAAAGAAGCCCAATAGAGGCTAAAAAAAGGTATATGGAGGTAGAAAGTGTACCATGCAAAGTTGTTATTGATCTAAGTCGAGTTAAAAGTATACGAAAAAGAGGAAAGAAGTGTATATTTTACAAAGTTGATGGAGAACAGGTGTGTTATGAATCCCTAAAAAAAATTTATTCAAGACTTCATGAACACCTGTGCTTCATTTAATTGTAATTAGGAATTTCTGCTTTTACACTAAAACATTCGCTGGAATAAGAGAAATCAATTTGTCCGTTAAGGTTGGAAACGACTTTACGGACATTTTTTATGCCTATTCCATGAGGTAAGACCTTGTCATTTTTGGTAGATGTAAATTCACCATTGTTTTCTATAATATTTCCGGAGTAGGAATTTTCAATAACTATATTCATATATGAGTCGGTCTGGGTTAGGGAGAATCTGATCCAGCCATGTTCACACTCAGCGGCTGCTTTTATCGCATTATCAAACAGATTACCTATTATGGTCGTAATTGAAAAATCGTCAATATTAATATCGGGTGTACTTATATTAATTTCGCATCTGATATTTTGTGACTTTGCCTTGTCCTCTTTTTCTGCTATAAGAGCTGAGACGATATGAGAGCCTGAATCTACAGTATTTGTCAGAGAAAGATCCTCAGAAATATTATGAATATATTCATGAATTTTCCTATCATTGTGCTGTGAAGCATAACCATCAATTACTATCAGATGGTTTTTCATATCATGTCTTAAAGAATGGAGCTGATTTAATTTATCGTCGAGCTTGGCATAATATACCTGTTCAATTTTATCAAGTTCCAGTTTGAACCGATAATTGGTGTTTTCTTCAATGACTGCCAGAAATTTATCATATAGTGAAATACATATGATAATAAGTACGAAAATAATGGCAAAAATAGCTGAAAGCATATAGGATTTTGGAAGTGAGTAGCAGATGTACAAGGTTATGTAACTTAACAATAAACAAATGCCTAAAATAGTGATATTGAAGAGTAGCAAGTACATGTTTTTGATGGTATTTGATTTGAAAAGATTGCAATATAGGCAATAAACAACGTAAGCTATTATTTCCACAAGAATGGATTTGTAATCCTGATAGATCACATTATCATATAGCAATTGAGCATCAGAAAATAGCAGGCTATGTAAAAAGCATATAATAGCAGATGCTATATGGAGTAATATCTCAAATTTTATAAGAATTATAATACTTTGTTTAAGGTTAAAATCAGACAGGTAATAAAGTGTCAATAAGAAAAAGACGTTAGAAATAATTAAGTCAAATCTTGATAATGGAACGATAGAGTACAGTGAAGCAAGTGTAAAAACTATTATTTTTCTTTTTATGGAAAAGACAGTATGCATATTATTTTCTGAGAAGCGAAATAAAAACAGTACAATTATAAGATTGTTAATTAAGGAAAAGTAAAGTTTGTAAATTAAATACATACTTGCAGCCTCCATAAAGATTATATTTGTATTATAAATAAAATAAATCAAAGATTAAAGTATTTTTTACGATTTATTGCTAAATAGCACCGAAATCTTACCAAATAGCATTAAAGTATTGAAATGGTAAATATATGATGATAGGTTTAATTTCGAAAGGAGGCAAGGGATGTTTGTTGAATTAGACGAAAGAGAATTGATGAAACATGATGGAGGTGGAATGTTACTTTCTGCTTGGGATTTATGCCATGCAATTGAAAAATTTATAGGCAAAAATTTCAGATGAATTCGGGAGGAGAATAGATGATGAAAACAACAGAAAGATTGGTAACAATGAATAACACCATGCTTATGCAGGTTAATGGAGGATGCGTAACAGGACCATTAGTTAATCCCATAAAGTATCTGATTGGAAAAATTAGAAATTGGCTTTATAAAACACAGTCGGTATAAAATATGGTGCACTGCTGTACGACAAAACAATTAAATATGGTATGAGGCAAGAAATTGCTTTATATATATTCTTAACAATGCGCATAAGAGAAATAATAATATAAGAAAGAGAGATGGAAATATGAATCTTGAAGTAAACAATCGTTTTACTGAAATGACAATGAATGAGACTATGGCAACAGATGGTGGAAAAGGGTTAGGCTGGATCGGGTTGATTCAGCCAGCGTATGACTTCATATGTGGAGTAGTTGATGGTTTTAAAAAACCGTGCAGAAAATGTAAATAGTAGGGAGGATATTGAATATGTTTTGTGAACTGACAAAAAACGATATGTTGAATATTGATGGTGGGAAAAATGTGTTCCATTTAATGGGATATTATGTAGGACGAATTATTCATTATTATTGTGAGGGTGTATCACATATATACGGATAATATTATGGAAGGTAACCTAAAATAGTATTTATTTTAGGTTACCTTATGAAAAGGAAATAATCTAAGAATGAAAAAAATTAGTCGAATATGTGGAGCTTTGCTTATATCTATGTTGTTGTCAAGCATATTGAGCGGTGTAGTATTAGTTATTATGGGAACTTTAAATTTACCACTGGATGTGCAATCAATTAAGGTTATCTGTGGTAGCATCGCCAGCGTGGGATATTTTTATTTTTTTAGGTTTTTTACTAAAGAAATCGAGAAAATCGATATAAATGAAATATCGTTAAATAAAAAATTCTCGGTTTGGGATGGCATCGGATATTTGCTCGTTTTATTGGGCAGCACAACAATATTGTCAGGAATTACGGATATTATACTTGAGTTTATTAAGCGATATCTGTTTCATACAGAAAATGTGGGTGTTGTTGAAAATTATATAGGAAATGTACCGGCATGGATACTCCTTGTATGTGTTGTAATTATCTCGCCTGTATTTGAAGAACTATTATTCAGAAAGGTGCTGTTGGAAGAATTACTTCCATATGGCAAGGTTACAGCAATTTTAATAAGCAGTATGCTTTTTGGTATGTTTCATGCAAATCTGGAACAGTTTTTATATACCATTTTTATGGGAATAGTTTGTGCGAATATTGTACTTATTACAGGTAAAGTAAGGTATGCGATTTATCTACATATGGCATTTAATTTATTTGGAGCGATAATATCGGGTTATATACCGAGCGGGAGATATACAATTTTAACAGAAATTATATTTGTAATAAGTGCTGCCATAATAGTGATACTTAAAGCCAAAACAATGTTTATTATTAAAGATGAAGCCAATGTTAATAAATTCAACTTCAAAAAGGAATTTTGTGGAATTGGTTTTATTATGTTTATGGTTTATTGGATTATTAGTTGTGTGAGTGCGATAGCATATTAAAATCGAATCAGATAGAAATCGGATATGTCTAAGACAGTCTGTTTTATATAAATGGAACTCTGATATAATTTGCGAAAACCATTAGAGCTCCAAACAAGTAAGCACTTTTAAGAAAAGTACCTAGGCTGAGTACATTACTTTTTTGGATTAGTGTAAAGAAAAAAGTATACTACATAATTTTATTATATAGTATAGCATATTGTGATATCGGAATAGCAGTTAATAGGATTGACTATGTTAATTGTTTAAATAATGGAGTCTCATTGTGTCTGTTTATATTAGGAGTAATTATTATAGATATCATATATTCAGGACATTTTAAGAGAAAAAAATAAAGTATGATAATATATTTAGCCTAAATTTTAGGCTAACGTTATGAATTCAAACATATCATTCTACTTGTGTAAAATATCATATTTGATTGCAGCTCAATATGTATGAACTGCAGTCATTCTAGAAAAGTTACTATTGGTATTAGTTACGAAAAAGGTAGAAACAGGCAGAAACAGAGGAACAATAAAAGGATGAAATACTATTGTATAAAACAACATGATATAACCGACTGTGGAGCTGCATGCCTTGCAACAATCTGCAGACAGAACGGATATAAAATAGGTATCAGCAAAATACGTGAAGTTGCCGGTACGGACAAGCAGGGAACAAATGCATATAGTGTTATAAAAGCAGCCGAGCAACTTGGATTTAGCGCCAAAGGAGTAAAATGTTAGAAATTAAAGAAAATCAGGAATTGAATGTAACTAATCTTCTTAGTTACAGAGGGAAATTAAAACAGACAGAACTGGAGAATATAGGGAAAGAAATGGAAAGCTATATTCAGAGTGCAGGTGCAAAACGTGTAGGAAATCCTATAACTGCTACTTACGAACTTGAAGGTGATGAGATTGATATTGAATTGCTTATGCCTATAGATAAGAGCATTGAATCAATGGATAAATTTGATTTCAAGAACCAGATTAAGATAGTAAATGCTGTTGTTGCATCATATATAGGTCATCCAATGGGGTTGCAGGATGCATGCAACCAGTTGAATCAATACATAATGGAGCGTAGATTACAGCCTATAACAGTAGGCTATAATGTTACGAAGAAAACGGACATGTTGAATCCGGAAAACACAGAGATAGATGTATATGTGGGAATTAGCCCAAACATCTTATAAGTTACGTTATAAAATAGTTTTGCTTTAAGTAGACTGTTTTATATAAAAAGAGGACTCTGATAAATTTGCGCAACCATCAGAGTTTAAAAGCACAAGCACTTTTAAGAAAAGTACTCGAGTAAAGTATATCACTTTTCTTAATAGGTGTAAACAAAATTTATTAAAGAAAAGGAGATTTAAAGCAATGGAAATAGTATTAAATAATGGATTTTATGAAATGATGTACGATGAGGTTATGATCGTAGAAGGCGGAATTAATTGGGATTTGGTAGGTGGAACTATTGCAACAGGAGGAGGTGCTTATATAGGAGCTAAAATTGGTGCATCTGTAGGTACAGCCGGAGGTCCTGTTGGGACAGTTGTGGGAGGATTAATAGGCGGTGCGGCAGGCGCTATAATATATTCACTTTGGGATTAAACTAACAGAAGGGAAATATAGTTAATATGAGCCAAATAAAAAATGAGGAGAATACAGTGAAGAATTTTATTGAATTAGAAAAGAATGAATTGAAACAGGTTGATGGAGGATTGTTGGCAGGGGCATTAGCAGGTGCAATTCTTGGTGGAACAGGAGGATTAATTGTTGGTGCTGCAAAGGGTATTGTGACAGGCAATTTGACTGGAAATCAATTATGGAAGTGTTATACAGCGGGAGCAATAGGTGGCGCAACAATCGGAGCATATACACCAGTTTAAAGTGATTATATAATACTTAATTAATTGTGTATAGTATAATTCACCTCTTTTTGTATAAGAGGTGAATTATACTTGATAGGGAGGAAAGCGATAATGAGAACATTTAATAGATATTTTGTTCATTTTATGGGAATAGGAGCAATGATTTTGTTAGTAGCAGTTTTGCTACTGGTGGCAGATGGTGGAGAGCTTTTAGTACCAATTTTTATGATTGCACTTATTTCTGTTGATACGTGCTTTGTTGTATTGATGACAATAATATTTAGTTCGATGGCAAAACCTCAAAAAATAAAATTAAAAACGGAAGATAATATTGTAAAAAAAATTGAACGGATATCTCGAGAAAAATGGGGAAGAAAAATTATTATACAGAAAGAAAATACTACAAGATTTATGTTTGGTAATAAATATAAAGATTGGCTGGCAACACCTATAGAACTAATAGAAGATACGAATGGTTATAGTGTATATTTACCATCAGCATATGTGGAGGATATTAAATATTTATGCGATGATTTGGTTTGTTGAAACAGGGTGAAAACACGAAATACTATTGCATAAAACAACACGACATCACCGACTGTGGTGCAGCCTGTCTTGCTACCATTTGTAAACAGAATGGTTTTAGGAATATTAATACCGGCATTTCTATTAAAAACTGGAAAGAGATTTGAAAGATGAAATATTACTGTATAAAACAACATGATATAACCGACTGTGGAGCTGCATGCCTTGCAACAATCTGCAGACAGAACGGATATAAAATAGGTATCAGCAAAATACGTGAAGTTGCCGGTACGGACAAGCAGGGAACAAATGCATACGGTGTTATAAAAGCTGCCGAGCAGCTTGGATTTAGCGCCAAAGGAGTAAAGGGAGATAAAGAAGCATTTTTCTCGGAGTTTCCATTACCATGTATAGCACATGTTATCGTAGATGGAGCATTACTGCATTATGTTGTTATTC
>Ga0256404_1007570_pt1 | contig 17046 bp, 14 predicted proteins | sample RumenRJG_01DNA_FD_185990 | JGI IMG/M metagenome (GOLD analysis project Ga0256404, IMG submission 185990) | Bovine rumen microbial communities from Lethbridge, Alberta, Canada - RJG_01 | ecosystem: Host-associated > Mammals > Digestive system > Stomach > Rumen | place: Canada: Alberta | collected...
CAATCTGATGAGCGTTCAGCTCCACCGGCAGAGTCGTCACATCAATGCCGTTTTTTCTCAAAAAACCGGCAGCCCATGAATTAAAGGAATAAAGACTGCTGTCCGCAATCAGACATTCCCGGCCGCGTACCGGGGAATTTCCGAACCGTTCCAGCTGCTCCATGTTTCGAAGAACGAAGCCATCGTACCGGCTGAGGAGTTCCTGTGTAAAGATGCCGAAAAACTTATTCTGAACGGACAGCCTCCAGACAGGAGGAAGAACAAGAAGCAGGCTCTTTCCCTGTGCATGTGCAAGAGAAATAAGCTCGCTCTCGCCCTCACTGCTGCCGCGGTCAAGTGCAGTCAGACAATCTTCCCGCAGGGATGATATTTCCGGCACCTTCAATAATGCCCGGAACTGATCCTCTGTTTCAAATGAAGCGGCCAGTACGGGAAGGCTCCCCTTTTTCTTCCCGCCGTCCGTCTGTGACGAATCGACGGCACTTATTTTAACTTCAGCTTCCGCCTTTTCCTCCGTCTTAGGGACAGCGTCCCTTCTTTCAAAGCCCTGAAGCACGTTCGTCTGAAGCTTATCCAGCGCCCTCCGTCGAAGCTCGTTGAGAAGTTTCACCGGTATGAACAGATGATCCGGCATATTTATGGTAAGTGTTCGGAAATAGAACGGAGTATCCCCGGTTTTTTCCAGCTGTCTTTTTATATCTTCCTTCGTTATGGCGCATTTGAGCGCCTTCTGAGCGCCGCCTGCGGCGACGGTAACCGTTTCATCCGGAAGATGAGATGAATCAGGACAGAATTTTTCCTCCCGGACGGTCTCCTTTTTTACCGTCAGCGTCATGCTGCCGTCTTCCAGGACGGTAAAAGCTCCGCTGACGGGCTGCCGGAGCTGTCCGGAAGAGTCTTCACGGATGCTTTCCAGCAGGTGTTCGCATCTTGTACGAACAAGTACTCTTCCGGCTGGAACGGCGGGTCCCGGCACAAGGACTCTGAACGTACGCCCGGAAGGAACGTCGCTTTTCAGGATGATCTCGTTCCTTCTTCCGGTTTTAAGATCCCGGCCGGATACTTCCAGAACATCGCCGGCATAGAGAGGTTCGAGGGCACGCAGCGTCGTTTCACCGCCTGCGCACTTTACCGTCTGTGCTGCCCGTGTCCCGGCATTGTTCGGCCGCTTCATCGACATCATGTCCCGGGAATTATACACATAGTAATAGCCTTGTGAAAAACCGCCCCGGTTGTAAAGATCCATCAGCCTGCAAATATCTTCCGGATCGATCCGGTAATTATTCCGCCCCTCCCTCCGGTACAGGTCCATATATTTACGATAGACCGAAGAAACTCCGGCGGCATACTCCGGCTTTTTCATGCGCCCCTCGATTTTAAATGAATCGATGCCACAGTCAATCAGATCCGGAAGGATCTCAAGTGTGCAGATATCTTTCAGACTGAGCAGATATTGTTCCTTATCACCGGAGAGCCTTCTTCCTTCTTTTTCCAGCGAATAGATCTGCCGGCAGGGCTGGGCACAGCGGCCGCGGTTGCCGCTCCTTCCTCCGATCATGCTGCTCATCAGGCACTGGCCGGAATAGCAGTAACACAGCGCTCCATGCACAAAACACTCGATTTCGATATCAACGCTGCTGCGGATTTTTCGGATTTCATCCAGCGAGAGTTCACGTGCGAAAACAATGCGGGAGGCTCCCATTTTTTTCAGAAGTCTGGCTCCATCTGCGGAGGAAATGGACATCTGTGTGCTGGCGTGAATGGGCAGTGACGGAAAGTATTTCCGGATAAAAGAAAAAACCCCGGTATCCTGCACGAGAACAGCGTCCAGCCCATGCTCATAGAGAGGTTTCAGAAAGTCATACAATTCCAGGCACAATTCATCCTGCCGCAGAAGCGTATTGACGGTCAGATAAAGTTTTTTCCCGTGAAGATGGCATTCGTCGATGGCCCGGATAAGATCGTCAGTTCCCGGATTGAGCGCAAAGGCACGGGCACCGAATTTCTGCCCTCCGACATAGACCGCGTCTGCTCCACTCATGAGAGCGGCGCGGATTCCCTCCAGGGATCCTCCGGGAGCCAATAGTTCAGCCATGATCTTTACGCTGCTTTTCCTTCAGCTGCGCCTCCAGCTCAACAATCCTTTTCTGGTTTGTCTTTTCTTCCTCCTGCAGCGTTTCCAGTTCCTTCTTTGTACTTTCCAGGGTCATCTGCGCTGCGATCAGCTCATGCTTAACCTCGTAGGTTTCCTTATCCTTATCCGCAATCTGAGCAGACAGATCGCTGGCGTCCTTTTTCAGCTTGAAGTAATCATCCGCCACATTCAGTTCCAGCAGCAGTGCCTTTGTCTCCGCCGGAAGCTTGTTGTACCCTTCCATTTCTTTGATCTCGGAAATCTTATTATTGAGATAAGCAGCTACCCGCTGCAGATAATCTTCGCTTTCATAACCGCTGACCGAATAGATTTTTCCATCGATCAGAACCTGTGCCGTATTTTTAGAAGCCATACAATTCAACCTTCTATGATATATAAATATATATTAAAACTTCAAAGTCATTTTACCTTAATTCCTGCCAGTTCGCAAGTAGTATGCAATTTTGCGATGCAGGAGGTAAGCGGAAATCACGGCGGATGAGGCGGACGGCCCGAAATGATACCGGTATGCAAAAGGCTGCGGCTGTTCACCTTTGAAGGCCGAGATGGCGGTACGTATCGTCGGTAACAACTCTTCCCTTCGGTGTCCGGTTGATAAAACCGTTTTTGATCAGATAGGGTTCATAGACGTCCTCAATGGTAACCGGATCCTCGCCGATGGCAGCGGCGATTGTATCGAGGCCTACGGGTCCGCCGCCGAATTTTTCAATCATCGCATCCAGCAGCATGCGGTCGGTGCGGTCAAGTCCGAGTTCGTCCACCTCCAGCAGCGTAAGTGCCTCCGAGGCGATCTTCTGATTGATGACGCCGTTATATCTTACCTGTGCGTAATCCCTTACCCTCTTCAGAAAACGGTTTGCTATTCTCGGCGTGCCGCGGGAGCGCCTGGCAAGTTCCATGGCGCCGTCCTCGTCAATTTTTACATTCAGAACCTTTGCGGAACGCAGTATGATACTCTTCAGCTCCGACGGTGTGTAAAAATCCAGCCGGCTGATCACGCCGAAGCGGTCACGCAGCGGAGCGGTCAGCATTCCGGCCCGGGTCGTGGCGCCCACCAGCGTAAATCTGGGAAGATCCAGGCGCACCGAGCGGGCGGACGGTCCCTTGCCGATCATGATATCAATCGCAAAATCCTCCATCGCCGGATAAAGTACCTCTTCCACCGCACGGGCCAGGCGATGTATTTCATCGATAAAAAGGACATCCCCTTCCTGGAGTGAATTAAGAATTGCCGCCACATCCCCCGGCTTTTCGATTGCCGGCCCGGAGGTTATTTTCATGTTTACGCCCATTTCATTGGCAATGATGCCGGCAAGAGTTGTCTTGCCAAGTCCCGGCGGGCCGTAGAAAAGAACATGATCCAGCGGCTCTCTCCGCTTTCTGGCGGCTTCAATATAAATTTTCAGTGTATTTTTAACTTTTTCCTGACCGATGTACTGATCAAGACAATGAGGACGGAGGTTCTCATCAATCCGTACATCTTCCTCTGTCTCCTCGGATGTGATTATTCTTCGTGACATTTTTTATCCTGTTTCTGTCCATAATAGAGGTGTCAAACGTGCCTTCTGCCATCCGCCGCTACATCAGCAGCCGGAGCGCTGCCTTCAGAATCTGTTCCGTATCCATGTCTTCCTTCGCTGCAGCACGGACCGCCTTCAGAGAATCGCTGGCAGCATACCCCAGCGCGGTCAGCGCAGCCACGGCATCCGACTGTGCCGCGGTCGCTGCAGGGGATGCGGAGCTTTCCGCTTCTATGCTGTTTTCTTCAAGAATATCTTCCAGCTTCAGTTTGTCTTTTAAATCCAGAATGATTTTTTTTGCTGTTTTCGGTCCGATTCCCGGTGCTTTCGAAATGGTTTTTGAATCATCGGAGAACACCGCAAAGCGAAGATCATTGGCGGAAAGGGCGGATAAAACAGAAAGGCCGGCTTTCGGGCCTACTCCGCTGACCGTAATCAGCAGCTTAAATACATCCAGATCATCTCTGGACAAAAAGCCGTACAGAGCCATCCCGTCCTGATAAACATTCAGGAAGGTATAAAGGGTTACACAGCTGCCGATTCCGGGCATCGTCTGAACATCGCGCGCACTTACAAACACCAGATACCCGACCCCGTTCACATCGATGACGACATAGTCGGAAGTAAGATCGGCGACCTCTCCTTTTAAGTAAGCAATCATGAAATAAAACCCCTGTTCTTAATTCTTCTTTTCAGGTCCGCCGGAGGATTTGTGTAATAGAATTCTACCGTCCTCCGGCCGGTTTTCGTCCATACAGCCGTACAGCCACTCACCGTTTTTTAAATACGCATCGTAATAAGCATAAGGGTATCCATCCGGTTTTCTTCCGTACTTCTCCGCAATGGACATGACCGTCCCGCCATGTACCACAAAGTTAACCGTAAACGTCCCGGTCTTTTCTTTCTCCTTGTCTTTTTCCTTTTCTCTTTCCAGCAACCGCTGACAGATCTTTTCAAAACTGGCGCAGCAGCGGCAGGCGCAGCTGTCCCTGCTTTCTCCGCCTGGGAACGGCAGCAGGCCGCCGCTGTCGATCCAGCACTGGTAGGCCGGGTTCCCGGTAAGTTCGTCATTTGATTTGTATTCAAAATCTCCGAAATCGCATTCCCTGAGATCGTACGCCGTCTCGAAGGTTCCTTCCGCCGGAAAATATCCTCCGTTCAGAATCTCCGCGGTTTCCAGACAGCGCTTCATCGGACTGATCACCCAGTAATCGGCCCTTAAAGGCGCTTCTTTTTGTAGTGCCCTCCGCCCTTCTTCCGCCAGCGATTCGTCCGTGCGGCAGCCGATAAACTTTCGCTTCCTGTTGCCGGGTGTCTGCCCGTGCCGGATCAGCCGGATATACATCATCCTGTCTCCTCTTCTACTATTTCGATTCTCACGGCGAAAGCAGAATAACGGCCGCCGCCATTGCCAGTTCACTTATCTGAACGTAAAAGCCGGCCAGATCACCTGTGATGCCGCCGAACTTATGATACGCCATGAACCGGTAATAAAGAAAAACAAGAGCGCATACCACACTTTCCGCCAGCCCCCGGAACGGATCCAGTAAGATGATCCCGGCGGAAATCGCAGCGATATAGATGATCATGACCGTCCGTACCCTTGCATTGACGGCTGCGTCCGAAAACGTACGCAAAAGTCCGCTGGTCTTTGCTTTTTTCAGTGTTACCACTCCCAGTCCGGACCAGGCCCGGCTGAGCATAAACCCGGCCCCGATCAGTATCATATCATTGAACCGGCTCTGAGAAAGGATACCCAGCGACAATGTAAGGTACCCCCCGGCGGAGATGACGGCAAAAGCTCCTACATGGCTGTCGCTTAAAATTCTCAGTTTTTCCTGGGCCGGCTGCCATGACGCCAGGGCATCCGATGTATCCAGAAATCCATCCATATGGATACCGCCGGTGATGATCAGCGGCAGCACGGTAAGCACCGAGGCGCGTAAAAGGTCAGACCACTGAAGAAGGCTGCACAGACGGAACCAGAGGCCGTCGGCAATCCCGACGGCAGCGCCGATCAGCGGAAAAAAACACAGGCAGTACTTCATATTTTCTTTATTCCAGGTGACACGCGGCATCGGAATTTTAGAATACATGGCAAATGCTACCGCCATGCTCTCAAAGAAATTTTTCATAAACGGACATCCTTCCCCGTTTCTGCCGGAAGCCTTCGAAAGAATCCGCTTTGCTGCCCCTTCTGAATGCAGGTCACGAATTACCCTGTGTTCAGATCAGTCTTCCTTCCAGCATCAGTCTCAGTTTCCGGATATATTCCGGTGTTGTTCCGCAGCATCCCCCGATCACGGACGCACCGGCAGCTACAAGCTTTTTCATATTCTCCGCAAACTCCATCGGCCCCATCGGATAAACGGCATTGCCGGCATCATCAATCAGAGGCAGTCCGGCATTCGGTTTCGCAATGATCGGAATCTCTGCTGCACTTTTCATAGCTGCGACAACCGCCTCCAGCTGATCCGGGCCTACAGAACAGTTCAGTCCCACTGCACTGGCGCCCAGCGCCTGCAGTGTTTCCACGGCCTCCCCGCAGCGGGTGCCGTACATGGTGGTACCATCCGCATCATAGCTTAAGGTACACATCACCGGCTTGTGGCTGACAGAGCGGATGGCATCCAAAGCTGCCTCCGTTTCCTCCAGGGAAAGCATGGTTTCCACAACAAAAAGATCAACCCCGGCATCGTCAAGCGCCTGTGCCTGTTCATGATACAGATCGAAAATCTGATCGAAAGAAGCCTCGCCGCCCAGATCCTCCAGCGTAAGCCCGGTCATGGACATGTCTCCGGCTACATAAGCTTTTCCCGAAGCTGCCTCTTTCGAAATAGCAACCAGCCTCGCAATCAGTTCGGACAGATTGGAATCGAGCCCGTACCAGGTAAGGTTATGACGGTTTGCCCCGAAGGTCGGCGCGTAAATAATTTGTGAACCGGCTTCCACATAAGCCTTCTGCAGGTTCTTTACCACGTTCGGGTGATCCAGCACCCATCCTTCCGTACATACCCCCATGGGCATACCGGACGAAAACAGGCTGGTTCCGGTTGCACCATCCAGCAGGACCGGCCCGCGCTCCACCAGCGATCTGAATTCAAATTCAGTCATAAAAATTATCCTTCTTCAAATTATTTTCTGTGATCCAGTCTGCCGGCAAGTCCCATACCTATTCCCTGGAGAATCTGTACCAGAACTACCAGAATGACGACCGTGATCATCATGACGCCCGTCTCATAGCGATAGTACCCGTACTGGATGGCGATATCGCCCAGACCGCCGCCGCCGACGGTGCCCGCCATGGCGGAATACCCGAGAATGGTTCCGACGACGATAGCCGCATTGACGATCAGGGATGTCCTTGCCTCCGGGATCAAAACCTTCCAGATGATGGTTCCGTTGGAAGCTCCCATGGACTGCGCCATCTCGATGACCCCCTTGTCCACTTCCTTCAGAGAAGATTCAACCTCGCGCGCAATAAACGGCGCCGCGGATACGACCAGCGGGACTACGGTTGCAGCCGTTCCGTAGCTCTTTCCAACGATGACCTTGGTCATCGGCATGATCATGATCAGCAGGATCAGGAACGGAATACTTCTTAAAATATTGACAATGACATCCAGAATACGATAAACAGCCGGTCTGGGTGTGATCCCCTCCTTTGATGTTATCGTAAGTATGATACCCAGCGGAAGGCCGATGATATAACCGAAGATCGTGGAAAGAAGGACCATGTACAGTGTATCCAGTGTCCCCTGCCAGAGCATGCCTCCAAACTGATTAAAGAAATCACTCATGATTTACATATCCCTCCAGTTCATCCACACCAAGACCGCGTTCCTTCAGATAAGCGATCATATTCTCCTGCACTTTTTTATCATCCGGAAGCTGAAGGATCATCTCTCCGACTGCCATGCCGCCCAGATCCCGCGTGTTTGCATACAGGATGTTCACCGGGGCACCAAACTTGATTGTGACGTTTCCGATGACCGGTTCATAGGAAGACTGCTTTCCGAACGTGATTCGGACAGCCCGTCTGCCATACATTTCACGGATTGTCTGAGGACCGCTGGAAATGATCAGCTTACGGGCTGCATCGGTCTTCGGATGACGGAAAATTTCTTCCACAGTTCCGCTTTCCACCATTTTCCCTTTTTCCAGAACCGCTACATGGTGGCAGATCTGCTGAATAACCGCCATTTCATGCGTAATAATGACGATCGTGATTCCCATTTCACGATTGATTTTCTGCAGAAGTTCCAGAATAGATTTCGTTGTCTGAGGATCCAGGGCGGAAGTTGCCTCATCGCTCAGAATAATCTTAGGATTGCTGGCCAGCACCCGGGCGATGGCAACCCGCTGTTTCTGTCCGCCGGAAAGCTGCGCCGGATAGGCTCTGGCCTTCTCGGAAAGACCTACGGTTTCCAGGCACTCCATTGCCTTTTTACGTGCTTCCGTCTTGCTCATCCCGGCAATTTCCAGCGGGAAACATACGTTATCCAGTACCGTCCGCTGCATCAGCAGATTAAAATGCTGGAAAATCATTCCCATGCCTTTGCGCTCCTCCCGGAGTTTGCGGAAGCTGAGCGCAGTCATTTCCTTTCCGTCGACCACAACGCTTCCGCTGTCCGGACGTTCCAGCATGTTCAGGCAGCGGACCAGTGTACTCTTGCCCGCGCCGGACAGACCGATAATGCCGTAGATATCGCCCTTTTCAATTTCAAAACTGATGTGGTCCGCAGCCGTTACGGTTCCCTCATCCGTAGTAAAGGTCTTGCACATATCCCTGACCCTGATGATTGGTTCCATGCGATCCTCCCTGTACGATCCGTTTTTATTTCCTGTCAAAAAGGTCCGCAGGATTCCCTGCGGACCTTTGCTGTTAACTATGAGCAGGTATTACCGCCTGCCCAGCCGACAGGCATTTATAAGATTTATCCCTGCTATCTTATATCATATTTTAGATTTTGTCCACGAAAAGTCGGTCTGTACAAAATCCGCACCCGAACGGATGAATCACTCGGTAGCTCTCTCCGTTGCAGCTTCCGCACTTTCCGGATCAAACGGAACAACGGCGCCATCATAGGTATCGTTGATGAACTGTTTGATTTCATCAGACTGAAGTACTCCTACCAGAGCCTTGATCTTATCGGAGTTTTCATTTCCGGACTTTACGGCAATAACATTTACGTAGGTCTGAGCTGCCTTGGAATCGCTGGTTTCATAAGCAAGAGCATCTTTGGCAACGGAGAAGCCGGCCTGAATAGCATAGTTGCCGTTGATTACCATGTACGCAACTTCATCCTTAACTCTGGCTACCTGGGCAGCCTCCAGTTCCTGGAACTTCAGATCATGAGGATTCTCCTCAATATCATTGACGGTTGCGTTGATTCCGGCATCCGATTTCAGGGTAAGGAGCCCGTTATCCTGAAGCAGCAGCAGAGCCCTTGCTTCGTTGGTCGGATCATTCGGAAGGGCGATCGTATCACCTTCTTCGACATCATCCAGAGAACTCTTTGTCCCCGGGAAAATTCCCATCGGTTCATAATGAATGCCGCCGGCGTTTACCAGATCCGTTCCGTTCTCCTCGTTGAAGTTTTCAAGATACGGAATGTGCTGAAAATAGTTTGCATCCATCTCGCCGGAATCCACAACCTTGTTCGGCTGTACGTAATCTTCAAATACTTTGATATCCAGTGTGCAGCCCTGTTTCTCCAGAAGCGGCTTCGCCTGCTCCAGGATTTCAGCATGCGGCGTCGGGGATGCAGCAACCGTAATTGTAGTATCATCATCGGCCATAGCCGTCATTGAAAATACGGATGCAAATAAAGATATGGCAGCTAAGCCTGCAGTAATTTTCTTGTTCATGTGACTTCTCCTCCTTTATTCTCCGAAGATGTGTTTCATCTCCGATCTGATGTTACGGTTTTACCATTATCCGGAAAAGAAGTCAATATAAAACATACTTTTCAGCTAATAGAAGTTGCCTATAGCCGGCTATAAGCCGAACCTATAGCTGCCGGTTGGCTCAATCCATGTATTCACGCTCTTTCCGGGCAGATTTTTGTTCTTCCGAACTTACGATCATAAAGGACCGGAATGACGACAGCAGGGCAGCGGCCGGCAGCCGTCCGGGAATATCCTGTGCCTCCAGAGGGCTGACCCTGCAGAAAAAGTCCCGGCCCGGATGCTGGATGCATCCGGGCCAGGACCCATATCATATAAAGCAGATGACGGGAATCGAACCCGCCTCCCCAGCTTGGGAAGCTGGTGTTCTACCAATGAACTACACCTGCACATCTACCCTTCCAGTATACTGATTTTCATGAAAAATGCAAGGACAAATTATTATTTCTTCCGATACTGAACGCTGTAAAAATACTGAACGCTGTAAAAAAGTGCTGAACGCTCTGAAAGAAAACCGGAGAAGAAGGAACTGCCGCGGTGCGGCAGTTCCTTACACAAATCGCTTTCGTTTTGCCGGGATTCACACATTTTTACGGAATCAGACGACGCCCTGTGCCTTCATGGCATCGGCAATTTTCAGGAAACCGGCGATGTTTGCACCTGCCAGATAATTTCCTTCCATGCCGTACTTCCTTGCAGCGTCATCACATGCATGGTAGATATTCGTCATGATGCCTTGCAGCTTGCTGTCAACCTCCTCAAAGCTCCAGGAAAGTCTCTCGGAGTTCTGGCTCATTTCAAATGCGGAGGTAGCTACACCGCCGGCGTTGGATGCCTTGCCCGGGCTGAAGAGCATGCCATTCTGAAGAATGAACTGCGTAGCCTCGTAGGTGGTCGGCATGTTCGCACCTTCAAATACGCCGATGCAGCCGTTTGCCTTCAGTGTCTTCACGTCCTCCAGCGTCAGCTCGTTCTGCGTTGCGCACGGAGCTGCCAGATCAACCTTTGTAACCCATACGCCCCTGCCTTCGTGATAAACAGCGCCCGGTCTGTTCTTTGCATACTCGGTCAGACGTGCTCTCTTTACTTCCTTTACTTCCTTCAGAAGAGCTACATCGATTCCTTCCGGATCATAGATCCAGCCGGTGGAATCCGAGCAGGTTACCGGCTTTGCTCCCAGCTGGGTTGCCTTTTCGATAGCGTAAATGGCAACGTTGCCGGAACCGGATACGGCAATTGTCTTGCCTGCAAATTCAATGCCGTGATCCTTCAGAAGCTCGTGGGTGAAATACATAAGGCCATAGCCGGTCGCCTGTGTTCTGGCCAGAGATCCGCCGAAGGACAGTCCCTTTCCGGTAAGAACGCCGGCATCATAGCTGTCGCGGATCCTCTTATACTGTCCGAACAGATAACCGATTTCACGGCCGCCCACACCGATATCACCGGCCGGTACATCGACATCCTGTCCGATATGACGATACAGTTCCGTCATGAAGCTCTGGCAGAAGCGCATAACTTCGCGATCAGACTTGCCCTTCGGATCAAAATCAGAACCGCCCTTGCCGCCGCCGATCGGAAGCGTCGTCAGTGAGTTCTTGAAGCACTGCTCAAAGCCGAGGAATTTGATGATGCTGAGGTTTACGGACGGATGGAAACGAAGGCCGCCCTTGTACGGTCCGATGGAACTGCTGAACTGAACACGGTAGCCCATGTTTACATGAACTTCTCCCTTGTCATCGAACCATGGAACACGAAATTCGATAACTCTTTCCGGAGTAACCAGCCTTTCCAGAATAGCATCCTTGCGGTACGCTTCCTCATCTGCCTCGATTACAACACGAAGAGATTCAAGTACTTCCTTCACTGCCTGCAGAAATTCCGGCTCGTGACCATCTCTTTTCTGGACCATGGCATAGACATCATCTACGTATGACATATGATTTTCCTCCTGTGACCTGGCAGGACTGCCGATTCTGAACTTTTTTCGGTCAGCCCCCTGTTTATATCGAAAATGTTTTGACGTGGCTTATTATAATAAATAATTTAAGTTAATACAACAATTACTTGTTTATTTTTACTTATTCTTCAAAACGCTTAATAAAATTAAGTTTATTTTATGAATTATACGGAAAAAATATAATGCCATCCGAAGGTATTTTCTGCTTATTCCAGGCCGTTATGTCTTTCGGCTGCCCTGGCCACATGGGAAAGGAGCACGGAAGTGGTTACAGCGCCTACTCCGCCGGGGACAGGCGTAATGAAGCCCGCTATCGGGGAGACGGCTTCAAAGTCGACATCACCGCATATTCCGCCTCCCGGTTTGCTGTTGATACCGACGTCGAGAACAATCTGGCCTTCGGATACATGCTCCGCGCCGATCATCCCGGCTCGTCCCACAGCGGCAATCAGAATGTCCGCACAGCGTGTTATCGACGGAAGATCCACGGTCCTGGAATGACAGACCGTGACGGTGGCGTCCTGCCCCAGCAGCAGCATGGATACCGGTTTTCCTACGATGAGCGAGCGGCCGACGACCACGGCTTTCTTTCCGCGGCAGTCAATTCCGTAATAATTCAGAATTTCCATGCAGGCCTGCGCAGTGCAGGGCGGGAAGCCCAGCTTCTTTCCCGCGAACACGCCGGCCAGAGATAAATTCGTCATGCTGTCGACATCCTTGGACGGATCGAGAGTATTCACAATCTTATCTGCGTCCAGGTTTTCCGGCAGCGGCCGGAACAGAAGAACTCCGTTCACATGCTTATCTTCATTCAGCTGTCTGATTTTCTTAAGGACCGCCTCGCCGGATACATCTTCCGGGAATACGGTCTTCTCCACTTCCATCTCCATGCCGCGGCACTTCTTTTCAGCGCTTCGCTCATAAGACAAATCCGCCGGATTTTCGCCCACACGCAGAATATGCAGCGTCGGAACGATTCCACGCTCCTTCAGCCGTCGGACGGTATCGGAGGTTCGTTTATTGATAAAGGATGCTGTTTCCTTTCCTGACAAAATCCGGGCCATGTTTTCCTCTCTTTCCGGACAGAGCATTTTCCTGTCCCGTCTCACTGGGCTTTCAGTTCTTTTTCTACCTGGCTTACGATACTGTCCGCCAGCGGAACATATTTCTGAAGCATTTCATCCGCCCGCCGGTTGTACTGTTCCGCACAGGCACGATCCCTCATGGGCCTGGTATTGATATAGACATTCAGCGCGGCTCCCTGAAGGCCTGCCCGGCACAGGGCAGCCCCGGCGCCGGCATCGGAAACAGCCATCTTCGATCCCCTGGCGGCAAATTCTTTCATCAGATCAAGAGCCATACAGCATTTTTCCATGATTTTCAGCGGAACCTGGCTGGCATTCCTAAGACACACTTCCATGGTTTCCGCCTTTTTTTTCTTTTCCTCCTCCGTACCCGAGGGAAGCTGATAGGCCTGGGCAAGAGGCTGAAACACTACGGCATCCTTTTCAGTTAAAGCGAGCAATTCCTTCTGCAAAAAGTCGCATTTCGCCTTCAGATCGTACATTTCTTCCTCGACGGCGGCATATTTCTTTTTGCCGACCGTCAGAGAACCAACCATATTTCCAAGTGCGGTTCCAACGGCGCCGGCGAGTGCCGATGCGGCGCCGCCGCCGGGAACCGGCTTTTTTGAACTTAATTCATCAACAAACTGACTGCAGGATAATGTAGAAAACCCCATGGAAAATCCTCCTTATGTATTCAAAGAAAGCTGCAATAATTCTTTACGTACCATCTTTTTTCCGGGCGGCGGAGGGGAACAGTGTCTCATTCGTATGTGGAAGGAAACAGCTGGCCACAAATTCTTCCATGTAGGAAGGATCCCGCGATAATTCAATGTACGTCATGCGTCTGGAAACTTCAAGCACCCTGCGGACGGCTTCATCGGAAATAAGCATGCGGTAGGCCCCCTCAAGTGACGTATTCCCAAGGTAGTGAAAACGGCTTCTCTCAACGTCCGGCAGCATGCCGATCTGCACGGCATTTTCGATGTTGATCCCGCTGCCGATTCCGCCTGCAATACAGATGCTTTCAATGTCGTCCGCAGACAGATCCATCTGACGGAGCATGGTGCGGATAGCCGAAAATACAGCTCCCCGGGCACGTATAAAATTATCAATATCTACCTCGCTGAATTCGACGGCCGGTCCCGGGCGGTCCGGATCAGAAAGAATATAGAAACCGATTCCATCCTCATCCCGGCGGATTCTTCGTCCGCTCCGGACAAATTTTCCACGCCGGTCAATGATGGAGCATCGGAAAAGTTCCGCCGTCAGGTCGATCATTCCGGATCCGCACAAACCGGCCGGATTCGTATCACCGATGACCGTGAAAGAAGGTTCCATGGTTTGCGGGTTGATCCGCACCGTATCGACCGCTCCCTGTGCCGCTCTCATACCGCAGCTGATATCACCGCCTTCAAAGGCAGGTCCGGCGGAGCATGCGCAGCTAAGCATGAATTCCTTATTTCCTAGAACAATTTCCCCGTTCGTGCCCAGATCAATAAATAAAGAAAGTTCCGGGCGGTCCCACAAACCGCTTACATAGGTCCCAACTGTAATATCTCCGCCCACATAGCTTCCGATATTCGGGGAAAGGATAACCCGGGCGCCCGGGGATGAGAGAATGTTCAGATCGCCGGCCCGTATATCCTCCGCGTCAAAGAAGCTGGGAACCCAGGGTTCAAGCCGGATCGGGTCCGCGTAGACACCGCAAAGCAGATGGTTCATCGTCGTGTTCGCCGCAATGCAGATACGGCTGATCCGATCCGGCTCCAGACCGGCCTCTGAACACATTCTCCGGATCATCGGATTCAGGGTTTCACGGATGAGCGCATTCTGAAGGCGTTCGCTGCCGTCTTTCTCCCCGGTAGCAAGGTCCCATTCTTCTCCTTTACCGTCCTTTATTTCGTCTTCTTCCTCCCGGCAGGATTCGATGATCCGGCTGATCACATCTGCACCGTACCGAAGCTGTGCGTTGGCGGCCGCATTCTGTGCCAGAATTTCTCCGGTCTGAAGATCTGCAAGAATTCCGACAACCGTGGTCGTTCCGATGTCGAATGCAGCTCCGGCCAGCCTCTCTCTTTCCGTGCCGGCGAAGCAGGCATTATTATCCATCCTCTCTTCCCGGCCCGCTGCATTGTTCTGCCTGATATCTTTCTCCTGCACCCGCCGGTATGTTCTGTCCGGCCAGATGGAAAGGACCTGTGCCGCCCTGTTGTCCCTGTCCGTTTCAAGGACGCCGGAGACAGAAAAATCTCCCCGCCGAAGTACCCGTGCAAGACTTTTCAGTATGTAAAACGGAACACGCAGATGTTCATACCCGAATGCCTTTTTCAACTCATCGCAAAGCCGTTCAAGATCCGGCCGCGTATCCCTGTCGTAAGGCTTCGGCAATTGAAGATGAAACGGAAGCAGATCCGTATCCGGAAACACCCCGGCCAGGCGTGCATTTGACATAAAAGATGCTTTTTCCGCGTCGTTCTGACTGCCCGCAATAATCACATTCTCCCGGCTGACAAAAGATGCATCCGGGATCCGGACCGTACAATCGGAAAGCGGACGGATCCGGCAGGCCAGGCGCCAGCCTGCTTCGTATTCCTCCTTCCGGATATTTCCGCGCTGATCCTCCTCCACCTGTCCGGAAATCAGCTGTATTTTACATTTGCCGCATATACCGTGTCCCGAGCAGGGAGCATCCAGCCCGATTCCAGCCCTTCGCGCGGCATCCAGCATACTGTCGCCCGCAGATGTCCTGAATGAAAAAGCCTCACGGTCCGGTGACAGACAGGTTACTGTATACATCGCATTCCTCTCCAATGAAAAATCAAAAAGCCGGCGGTTCGGATTTGCTTTTCCGGCCGCCGGCAAAATATCCCTGCTGCTTACAGTTCCAGATAGGAATCCGCGTAAAGCGTATTCCCCAGGATGATGTCGCACGATTTGATTGTTTCCATCAGCCGTGTATTGTTTGGATTGACGATGGCGGAGGTTAACCCCTGCATCATGGCCATGGCGATCATGGAGCTGTCCATGACCGGGCGGATCGCCTTCGGCATTCCGTTGCTGCTGTTGGAAAGTCCGCCGGTTGAGTGAAGCCCCATCTCTGAAAACATATGGATGCATTCAAGCATTTCCTTCACTTTATCCTGCATTCCCTTAATGACGAGAAACATGGGATCGAACCAGATATCATCCTCACTCATTCCAAGTTCAAGGCCATGTTCAAGAAGCGTCTGACAGTAGCCCATCCGCTCATCGTTGTCCCTGGCAATTCCATCCCCGTTGCAAAGCGCGATGCAGATGGCATCGTTCGCAGCCGCCAGATCCATATAGTCCAGCCGCCCTGCAGCATCCGCCGAATTTACAATCGGTTTTCCCCTGGAACGGTTGTATACAGAAATGCCAGCCTCAATGGCTGCCTTGTTGGAAGTGTCCAGTGATAACGGTACGTTGTCAAAATTATCCTGAAGCAGACGAACCACCCACTTCATAATCTCCGGGCCGTTGTCCTCCGCCGGACCGATATTAACATCAAGGCAGACGGCACCTGCTTTCAGCTGGGCGGAAGCCCTCTCAAGTATCGGTTCCGGATCCATTTCAGCAAAAGCTCTGTTTACGGACGATGCCGTAGCGGACAGCCGTTCTCCGATGACAATAAATTTTCCCATGACCATTCTCCTGTATTCAAGCAGCCTGATTTTGGAAATCAGTTGTTTTCTCTTTGCATATCCTTCAAAAATTTACCCAGCTGGATAGCTTCCCGCGGGGCCGTGAAAATTTTCCAGCCCGGTAGTTTTTTTTCAAGATCCTTCTTCAGAACCGCAACCTTTCCGGGAATGCAGAGTGTCCGGCATTTAACCTTCGGCTCAACATTTTCCTTTACAAAAGAAGCAATGCTGGAGGCGGAAAGCTTTCCGGCGGCCCAGCTGGTTAGAACCGAGTAGCCGCCGGCATCTGTGATGACCAGATTGCACGGTACGCCGGAGCGTTCAAGTTCTCCCTCCACCAGAAAGCAGGTGAGTGCAAAATCGGTCGTTGTCAGCAGAATACTGTTTTCATCTGCGCCATTGATCGGATAAATCCCCGGCTCTACGCGCATGGGTTTCTGCGGATCCGAAAAGATGTTCTGGCGAAGTCCATACAGCGGATTTGCCAGCGCATAGGTCATCCGGTCTGCAATCAGGATGGAGCCATACTTGACCGTGAACAGGGAAAGCAGTGCCGCCTCAAGATGTGCATCAGCGCCGGCCAGTTTATTCACATGAACGATCGATGGATATCCGCAGGTGCGATTGCCGTCCTTAATGGCGGCACGGCGAAACTGTACCGTCGTGGAAAAGGCGGATTGTACATCCGTATCCGGCGCGTTAAAAAGGAGGTTCCTGTTGCCCAGCTTTTCAAGCAGCGCCATGGTATCGTATAGTTCATCGTTATTTCCGCCAA
>Ga0256404_1007571_pt1 | contig 17044 bp, 14 predicted proteins | sample RumenRJG_01DNA_FD_185990 | JGI IMG/M metagenome (GOLD analysis project Ga0256404, IMG submission 185990) | Bovine rumen microbial communities from Lethbridge, Alberta, Canada - RJG_01 | ecosystem: Host-associated > Mammals > Digestive system > Stomach > Rumen | place: Canada: Alberta | collected...
AAAATACGCCAAAAAGACTGTTGTCTTAACTCCTCAGCGACCGTAGGGAGCGATAACTCCTTTAACTCCTTTAACTTCTGAGCTTGCGAAACTTGAATTTTTATTGTTAAGGAGTCAGGGGGCAGTGGTATGTTTCTCAGGCAAAGTATTTCTCGAAAGCCCTGTCGTAGTCTTCGCTGTTGCCCAACTTGCCCTGTATGAGACACACCAACTCAACGGTAGCTTTCAGACACAGGCGTTCGTCGGAGGCACGATAGATGTCCTGATGGAACACATATCTCACTCCCTGCTTCTCCAACCACAGTCTCGAGTAGAATTCATCGTCACACTGCAGCGGTGTCTTGTATTGCAGATTCATCCTCGCCACGACAGCATCCACTCCCTTGCGGTGCATCTCGGCAAAGCTCAGTCCACATTTCTGCAGAAAGAGGTGCCGGGTGTGCTCCATATAGTGCAGGTAGTTGGCATTGTTGACGATTCCCTCTATGTCGCACTCATAGTCGCGCACTTCCATCTTGGTCTCAAATACGTATTTCATAATCTTTATGTTGCTTATTTTGGTCCTAAAAATCCTCTTTTTGAGGGCTTTATCTATAAATCACTGCAAAAATAACCAAATTTTTCTATTAATTGTCACTATTAAGGACGTATTTTCAATATTTTTGATTATTTTTGCCGAAAGGTTCGCGCACGAACGTGCGTGAAAGCATAAAACAGATAGAAACAAAACAAGAAATAAACGATGAAAATAGCTTTGATTGGCTACGGCAAGATGGGTCACATGATCGAAGAGATTGCCCTGCAGCGTGGCCACGAAATCGTATGTAAGATTGACGTGAATAACCCTGAAGATATCGACAGCCCCGAGTTCTGCTCGGCAGATGTCGCCATCGAGTTTACCAACCCTACAGCTGCCTATGGCAACTATCTCAAGGCCTTCGCCCACAATGTCAAGGTGGTGAGCGGCTCCACAGGATGGATGAAAGACCACAAGGCCGAAGTCGAGGCATTGTGTGCCGATGGCAAGCAGACTCTCTTTTGGGCTTCCAACTTCAGCATCGGTGTTGCCATCTTCCAGGCAGTCAACCGCTACTTGGCCAAAATCATGAATCAGTTCCCACAGTACAATGTCTGCATGCAGGAAACCCACCATGTACATAAGCTCGATGCCCCAAGCGGAACAGCCATCACCCTTGCCGAAGAGATTATTGACAATCTGGACCGCAAGAAAGACTGGAAGCGTGGTGTCACCTACTGGACCAACGACGGTCATCAGGACGAGGGCGACCAGAACATTACCTCTGACGACTTGGTCATCAACTGCGTTCGCGACGGCGAGGTGCCAGGCATCCATGCCGTGATGTATGACTCTGAGGCAGACATGATCACCATTGAGCACAGCGCCCACTCACGCAAGGGCTTCGCTCTCGGTGCAGTCCTGGCAGCTGAGTTCACTGCCACCCACAGTGGCCTGCTCACTACTTCCGACCTCTTTAAGTTCTAATTCCCCATCAAACAATTCTATCAAGTTAATGATCGACAAACAGAAACAAAAACTCAATATGAAGGTGCAGTGGACCAAGTTCGCTATCGTGCTGGTCCTCTATCTTGCCTTCCTGCTCTGGGTACAGAGTTGGCTCGGCCTTGTTGTCGTGCCCTTTATCTACGATGTCTATATCACCAAAAAGATACGCTGGCAGTGGTGGAAAGATTCCGAGGGCCCCGTACGCTTTATCATGAGCTGGGTCGACGCGCTCGTCTTTGCCCTTGTAGCCGTCTACTTCATCAATCTCTTCTTCTTCCAGAACTACGTCATCCCTTCTTCGTCGTTGGAGAAGAGCCTTCTCACGGGCGACTACCTCTTCGTAAGCAAGGTAAGCTATGGTCCACGTATTCCACAGACCCCACTCACCATGCCCCTTACCCAGCACACCATGCCGCTGGTCAACGTGAAAAGTTACGTAGAGTGGCCTCACTGGGACTATCGCCGTGTCAAGGGCTTGGGAAATGTAAAGCTCAACGACATCGTGGTATTCAACTATCCTGCCGGCGACACCCTCGTCAACGAGGAGCGCTATCAGGCATGCGACTACTATCACGATCTCGTCTATCCTTTCGGAGAACAGATTCTGGAGCAGAACGGCCTGGCTAAGGACGTGGCTCACCTCACTCCTCTGCAGCGGTATCGCTACTTCGAGCAGGTGTACGCCACAGGACGCCACTACATCGAGAGTATGCCTGGCGAGTATGGCGACATCATCAGCCGTCCTACAGACCGTCGCGAGAACTACGTGAAGCGTTGCGTCGGACTGCCCGGACAGACCCTCCAGATCAAGAACCGTATCGTTTATCTCAACGGACGTCCCAACAAGGAGCCCGACAACGTGCAGTACACTTATAAGATGAAACTTCGTGGCGAGTTCCCCGTCGACCTGGCCGACGAGTTGGGCATCACCAACGAAGACCTGCTCACCTACAACCAGAGTGGCGTCATTCCGCTTACCCGCAAGGCTTACCTGGCTCTCAAGGCCAACAAGAACCTCGTGGCAAGCATCAGCATCAATACCGATGCCACTTACGGCGACTTATACCCTATCAATGCCAATACAGGCTGGACACGCGACAACTATGGTCCTATCTGGATTCCACAGAAGGGTAAAACCATCGCCCTGACCCTCGACAACCTGCCCATCTACGAACGATGCATCAAGGTTTACGAGGGCAACGACCTGAAAGTGGACAATGCAGGCCGCATCCTTATCAACGGCAAGGTAGCCAAGAGCTACACATTCCGTCTCGACTACTACTGGATGATGGGCGACAACCGTCACAACTCAGCCGACTCCCGCTACTGGGGTTTCGTGCCAGAAGACCATATTGTGGGTAAACCTATCTTTATATGGTGGAGCCACAGCCCTGACCATCCTGGCTTCTCGGGCATACGCTGGAGTCGCCTCTTCAAATTTGTCGACAACATCAAGTAACTCCTATCCTTTTAGTGAAAGTAGCCGTCAAATACCTCATCACGTTAGTGCTGGCACTGCTCCTTGTATGGGCAGTCCACACCTACGTCCTCACTATCTTCTCGGTTCCACAAGGCGGGCTTCCGCCCTACCTGAAGTCTGGTTCCCGAGTGATAGTGAACAGGGTATATTGCGACAGCTTCAAGCGTGGCGACCTCGTAGTCTTCACCGATACGATAGCACGTCGTGGCGCCTCTGTCACCGAAGCCCACTTCATTGGCCGCATAGAACGACTGCCTGGCGACACCATTACCCTCGACACGGTGCGCTACGTCATTCCTGCCATTTGCTGTCGCCGTTGTGGCTGTCCCGACTGCCGCTTCTACCTTGTACGCACGCAGCGAGGCCCGCAAATCGTTCATAAACACCAGATGATAGGTAAAGCCCACTTGATATTTAAGTGAAAACAACATGCTTTCCATTCTTTCTTCCACCTATTTCGGTCCTGTGCAGTGGTATCAGAAACTACAGCGCAGCGAGGCGTGCCTCATAGAGCAGCACGAGAACTTCGTCAAGCAGACCTACCGCAACCGCATGATCATTGCCACAGCCAATGGTCCGCAAGCTCTCACCATACCTACTACACATGGCACTTCCCTGTCAATCAAAGACATTCGCATATCCGATCATGCCAACTGGCGCCATGTACACTGGAACGCCCTTGCCTCAGCCTATGGCGAGAGTCCATTCTTTCCTTACTACCAGGACGACTTGCGTCCTTTCTTTGAGAAGAAATACGAGTTTCTCTTTGATTTCAACATGGAGATAACCCACAAGATGATCGAGCTGCTCGACATCCGTCCCCATCTCTCGCTCACTGACCATTATCTGAAGGGCGACGAACTGAAGGACTTCTGCGACTATCGTGAGTCAATACGACCCAAACACCCCCTTCCTGATGCCGACTTCGTTCCGCACCGCTACTATCAGGTCTATGAACACAAGCTGGGTTTCCTGCCCAACATGAGTATTCTCGACCTCCTCTTCAACGAGGGAAACGAGTCTATTCTACACCTTATATGATAATTGAGCCCACTTGAAAAAGTCTTTTTTGATAATTTCTTCATATGTAACCATCTGATAATCAAATGGCATTTTGTAGGGAAAAGAACCAAAAACAACTTTTTAAAGTGGGCTCATAATTGAAGTTTCGCAAGTTTTTCCCCACACGCCCTGAACCAACGGTCACCGGCGCGTAGCGGAATTGAAAATCGCTGGCCGAAGAGTAAAGCAAAGGTAAAGGGCAGAAGCTCATATAAGCAGCACGCCCTGAAAGGGCAGAAGCTCTTAGCCCAGGGCAATGGATACAAGCAGCACGCCCTGAAGGGGCAGAAGCTCTTAGCCCAGGGCATCGCCCTGGGTTGTTTGGGGCGGTAACCTGTCGCCCTGTAAGGGCAAAAGCTTTAAAACTTCTGGCAATATTTAAAGCTTTTGCCCTTACAGGGCGCCTTGCAGATTGGCATTATACCCAGGGCGCTGCCCTGGGCTAAGAGCTTTTGGGCCTTCAGCCCGTACTTAAACCACCTCCGAAACTTGAGTAATGAATCCACTTGAAAAAGTCATTTTTACGAAAACCAGCTATTGATTATCAATAAGTTACAAAGACAAAAATATGATTTTCGACTTTTTCAAGTGGATTAGTAATAAAACTTTTACAAGTTCAGCAATCGCTCACCCATGGCCTTGCCCAATGCCTCGCATTGCGCCTTCACCTCGGGAGTAATGGCCTGTTTCATATCTACAGGCTCGCCTACAGCCTCGAAATGCAAGCGTGTGTCGTTCCACTCCTGTATCTTCGCCACAGCCTTGCTGGCCCAGCAATGCGAACCATACCAGCCGAGCAGATGTTTCTTGATGTCCTTGTTGGCCAACTCAGAGAGAAGAACCTCCATCTCATGATACAAACCTGCATTATAAGTAGGAGCACCTACTATCAGACCTCTGTAGCGGAACACATCACGCAGGATGTAGCTATGGTGGGTCTTAGAGATGTTGTACATTACGATGTTCTTCACACCAGCCTGGCTCGCAGCACGCGCGATAATCTCTGCCATACGCTCTGTGTTGCCGTACATCGTACCATAGCAGATTACCAGTCCTGGCTCTGTCTCGTATTTCGACATCTTGTCGTACATATCCATCACCTTCGCAATATGCTCGTGCCAGACAGGGCCATGGGTCGAACAGATAAAGTCTAATTCCACACCTGCCAACTTCTTCAGCGCATTCTGTACAGGCACACCATACTTGCCCACAATGTTAGAGTAGTAGCGCACCATCTCCAACCAGAATCCCTCACAGTTGATCTCCTCGTCTATCACACCGCCATTCAGCGCTCCGAAGCAGCCGAAAGCATCGCCCGAGAAGAGCACCTTGTTGGCAGCATCCAATGTCACCATTGTCTCTGGCCAGTGCACCATCGGAATAAGCACGAAACTCAACTCGTGGTTGCCTGTGCTCAACGTCTCACCATTCTTTACTTCCACCACATCATCGGTCACGCCATAGAATCCCTCCAGCATACCTAAGGTCTTCTTGTTGCCTACTATCTTGATGTTGGGATAATACTTCTTGATGAGAGCTATCGAACCGCTGTGGTCTGGTTCCATGTGATTGATGACCAGATAGTCAATCTCCCTCTCACCAATCACTTCCTTGATATTCTCCAGAAACTGAGTGAAGAAATCCACCTCCACAGTGTCGACAAGCGTCACTTTCTCGTCTACAATCACATACGAGTTATAGCTCACACCATTGGGCAGAGGCCACAGCCCCTCAAAACGATGCTTGTTTCTATCGTTTACACCCACGTAATAAATCCCGTTCTTAATTTCTGTTACCATAACTGTTAATTTTGATTTTTACGTACAAAGATAAAGAATAACCCAAAGAAAGCAAAACGAATTCGCTATTATTAAACAATTTTTCACTACCTTTGCAGCCATGAATTACAATACACATACTCTCTCCAACGGGCTTCGCATCATTCATCTGCCCTCTACGAGCCCCGTCGTCTACTGTGGCTATCAGATCCAGGCAGGCTCACGTGACGAGCTGCCAGGCGAGGAAGGCCTTGCCCATTTCTGCGAGCACACCACCTTCAAAGGTACCAGCCGCCGCCGGGCATGGCACATTCTCAACAGCCTCGAAAGCGTAGGAGGCGACCTGCAGGCTTACACCACCAAGGAGTCTACCGTCTACTATGCCGCCATCCTTCACGACCATACAGCACGGGCCGTTGACCTCCTTACCGACATCGTCTTCCACTCCACCTATCCCCAGGCAGAGCTTGACAAGGAGGTAGAAGTCATTTGCGACGAGATAGAGAGCTACAACGACACCCCCTCCGAACTCATCTACGACGAATTCGAGAACCACCTCTTCAAGGGTCATCCTTTAGGTCATAGCATCCTCGGAACAGCAGAGGGCGTACGAAGTTTCACACAAGCTGATGCTCAGCGCTTCGCCCATCGTCATTATCGTCCAGACAATGCTATCTTCTTCGCCTATGGTGACATTTCCTTTTCCCGCCTTGTACGCCTCTTGGAAAAGGCCCAAGTGGGACTGTCCGCTGCCTCTGTTATCCAGCACCCCCAGTCAGCAGAACTACCTCATCACGACTTTCTGCAGGAGCCACATACTATCATCATCCCCAAACACACCCATCAGGCACACGTCATGACGGGCACTCAGGCTTGCAATGTCCATGACGCACGCCGTATGCCTCTCTATCTTCTCAACAACATCCTTGGAGGTCCTGGCATGAATGCCAAACTCAATCTCGCCCTTCGCGAGCATCACGGCCTCGTCTATACCGTAGAGAGCAACCTGACCACCTACAGCGACCTGGGCTACTGGAGCATCTATTACGGCTGCGACGTCCACGACATCGAACGTTGCCGCCGCCTCGTACACCGCGAGTTGCAACATTTCATCGACCGTCCTCTCAGTCCTTCGCAGCTAAGAGCTGCCAAAAAGCAGATTAAGGGACAGATAGGAGTGGCTTGCGACAACCGTGAGAACTTCGCCCTCGACTTCGGCAAGAGCTACCTCCATTATGGCTGGCTCAAGAACATCCAGCATCTCTACGAGCAGATAGACGAAATCACCTCACAGCAGATACAGGAAGTCGCCCAGGAATATTTCGCCGACGAACGTCTCTTCACCCTCATCTATCAATAATGCAGTGAGGTAGAGATTTCCTCAGTGTGAGTAAGGAACTGATCATCGTAAAAAGCCAAAATCAACTCTTCATCATACCCACGCTCCACGAAGAACACATCATCATGGTAACGTGCTGGGAAGTCGCGAAACTTCAACACCCTCTTTCTTCCAATCTTTCCTGTCATAGCTTATCTACTCAACTTTCGCAAATGGGGAAGTTAAAGAATTTAAAGAAGTTAGAGAAGTTAAAGCCATATGTTTTACAACTAAATTTACAACCCAAAAGGCTATTGGCTATAACTTCTAACGACCGAAGGGAGTGATAACTTCTTTAACTACTATAACTTCTGTACATGCGAAACTTCAATTATCTATTTAAATGGTTGGTTTAAAACCATATTCTTTACAGCTTATATTGTTGGCATTTAATCTCTCAAGCATCCTATAGGAACAACGTAAACACCATCTTTACGTCGATAAGCGAAATCACCTGTACCTGTAAGTACCATCATAAAAGAAGGGTCGTTCATCTTCTCTGTATTGATTTTACCAGCTAAATTCAATAGATTCTCCGCACCTTCGTTGATAAGCTTATCACCTCCTAACTTGATTTCAACCAAGCCATACTTACCATTCCGTAAATGTATCACAGCATCACACTCCAAGCCATTCTTATCACGATAATGATAAACCTCACCATCTAAAACCTCAGCAAATACTCGCAAGTCTCTAACACAAAGTGTCTCAAAGAAGAGTCCCATGGTATTGAGATCGTTAATCAAATCTTTTGGACCAAGTCCAAGCACCGCAGTGCCTATTGATGGATCTATGAAATAACGAGTGTTTGCTGTTCTAATAGCTGTTTTAGAGCGCAAGTTAGGATTCCAAGCCACAGAATCTTCGATGACAAAAATCTTACGCAAAGCCTCCAGGTAATTTCCTGCTGTCTTCACACTAATTTCATTTTCATCATTTGTCATCATATCAGCCACTATGGTTCCTATTGTCGCTTGTGAAGCTTGGTTACGAGCGTAAGAGCGCAACAGCAACCTTATTGTGGTGGTATTGCGATTTACCCCATCTACCCTTGCGACATCTTTTTTAATGACTGCATCCACATAGTCAAAAGCCTGACTCAACGCAGCATCTCCTTGCAAATTACAAGCAAAAGGCCACCCTCCACGACATATCAAATAGGCTAAATCTTCTATTTTCAACTGATTAGTCGCAACTATCTTGCTTGGCGTTTCAAACAAAGAAGCCAAACTCACCTTTCCATTCGATTCTCCAGATTCATATAAGCTCATTGGGCGCATCGTGAGCCAACTAAACCTTCCCGTGCCAGAATGATGCATATCTTTCTCATCTGCAGGAACAGCAGACCCCGTTAATATAAATTGCCCCACTTCACGGCGATGGTCAACCTCAAATCGGATTGCATCCCAAAGCTTTGGAGCCAATTGCCACTCATCCACAAGTCGCGGAGCCTTTCCTTCGAGGAGTACAGAAGGGTCTATCTCTGCCATCTGTAGGTTCGTTTCCAGTGAAGCAGGATTATCCATATACAAGATACTGGCAGCTTGTTGCTCAGCTGTAGTTGTCTTACCACACCATTTTGGACCTTCTATAAGGATGGCGCCTTTACTTTCTATTTTTTTTGCAAGCAGTTTGTCTGCTATTCTATGTTTATATTCCATATCCTAAATAAACTGATTTACAGGTGCAAAGATACAATATTATTTTTAAATTTCCTCAGTTGGCGCATTTTTATTTCCTCAGTTGGCGCATTTTTGTTTCCTCAGTTGGCGCATTTTTGCTTCCTCAGTTGGCGAAACAACATAGAATTAAATTACAGAACTTTCGCAAGTAAGCACCACACGCCCTGAAGGGCAGAAGCTCTTAGCCCTTCAGGGCGTGCTGAACCACTTGTGAAAATTGAGAAAATAAAAGAATAATTATACCGTATATTTATTCCATAATTACCCCAAAAACACGAACCAACTGGGAAAAGGAATCTGCCCAACTGGAAAAAAAAATTTTCCCAACTGGGAAATTATTTTTTCACAGTTAAGTCCTGTTAGGCAATGAATATTTATACAGAAGGATTATGACTGCAATTTTAGCCCTTTCCAATATAGAAAAAGGCTAAAATTCAGTACTTTTACATGCGAGTTCTGTCGCTAAGGCGACTACTTCTTCTTAGGACGGCGGCGTGCCCAGCCTTCTTCCTCGAAGTTGGGTTCCTCGCCCTTGAACTTAACGTTGTCGTTGTGCTGGAAGAACTGACGCCAGTCGCCTGTCTCCTCTTCTCTGCGAGGCTTGCGACTACGACTCTCTGCACGACTGCCCTTGCCCTTGCCTCTGCTCTCGCTGCCCTTGCCGCCCTTGCGGCTCTCACGGCTCTCGCTACGACTGCCACGGGCACTACGTCCATGCCCCTCTTCGTCGGCATCGTTGCAACGAACGGTTCTGCCCTTGTAATCTGTGCCGTTGAGAGCTTTCATCACACGCTTGGCATCCTCCTCGGGAACCTCAATGTAGGCAAACTTAGAGAGCAAGTCGATATGTCCCACCTCCTGGCGACCCTTCACATGCTTGTTGAGATACTGCATAATCTCGCCAGGATAGAAGCCGTCCGCCTTACCTAAGTTGATGAAGAGACGCTTGTATCCAGCCTCTGCCTCGTGCTTGCGGCGACCGTTAGACACCTTTCCACGACCCTCTGAGCCTCTACCCTCACCACGAGAGCCACGAGAGCCCTTGCCGGTTTCGGGCTTGACTATCTCAGGAGCATTCTTATAATAGTCGAGGAACTTACCAAAGGTGATGGTAACCATCTTCTTGATGATGTCTTCCTTGTCGATGTAGTCGAACTGGCGGTTGATCTCTGCCATATAAGGCTCTATCTGATCCTCGTCAACATCGGTCTTCATGATGTCGTCCATAGTCTTGAAGAGCTGTTTCTTACAAATCTCCTCGGGAGTAGGAAGGGTGCCGTCAATAAAATCTTTGCCTATCTGTTTCTCAATCTGTCTCACCTTAAACTTCTCGCGGGTGTGGATGATAGAGATCGAGGTGCCCTTCTTTCCGGCACGACCTGTTCGTCCACTACGATGGGTGTAGCTGGCAATATCGTCGGGGAGTCCATAGTTGATGACGTGAGTAAGGTCGTCGACATCAAGTCCTCGGGCAGCAACATCGGTGGCCACAAGGAACTGCACATTATGATTACGGAACTTCTGCATGGTGAGGTCGCGCTGCTGCTGACTCAAGTCACCATGAAGAGCCTCTGCATTATAACCATCGCGGATGAGTTTGTCGGCAATATCCTGTGTCTCCAACTTGGTGCGACAGAAGATAATGGCGAAGATGCGAGGATAAAAGTCTACGACACGCTTCAGGGCAAGATACTTGTCCTTGGCGTTCACCAGATAGTAGATGTGATTGACGTGCTCGGCACCCTCGTTGCGTGAGCCTACAACGATCTCCTTATGGTCGTGGAGATAGTGGAGCGCTATTTTCTCTATCTCCTTGCTCATAGTAGCAGAGAAGAGAAGTGTATTTCTATCCGCTGGTACATTCTCGAAGATGGCATTGATGCTCTCGGAAAAGCCCATATTGAGCATCTCGTCAGCCTCATCCAATACAACATTGTTCACATGCTCCAACTGAGCCACGCCACGATTGATGAGGTCGAGAAGACGACCAGGTGTGGCTACGATGATCTGTACACCATGCTTGAGGGTGCGTATCTGACTGCCTATATCGGTTCCGCCATAGACTGCAGCAATGTGGAGTCCGTCGATGTACTTGGCGAAACTGTTGAGGTCATCGGCTATCTGGAGACAAAGCTCACGGGTAGGACTCAGGATAATGGCCTGTGTCTGCTTGTTCTGAGCATCGGTCTTCTGAATGACAGGAATGCCATAGGATGCTGTCTTACCAGTTCCTGTCTGCGCCAGCGCGATGACATCGTTTTTGTTGCCTAAGAGATAGGGGATTACTTCTTCTTGTACGGGCATTGGATTCTCGAATCCAAGCTCCTCAATAGCGCGGCGAATGTCCTCGCTGACGCCTAATTCTAAAAATGTTTTCAAATCTTTTTTACCTTATTAATGTATTCAATGCAGAAGGCTGAATTCACCCTCCCAGCCATTAATAGGGTGCAATATCCTTCCGAAAACGCTTGCGACAAGGCTGTCCTGTCCTACTCTAATAGGCGACAGGCTGCCTGATACTTGTCTAAATTCGGGTGCAAAGTTAGTAAAAAGTTCTTGATAATCAAAAAGTTTTCGTACTTTTGCACACAAAATAGACTTTTTATACATTCAAAATGATGATGGATTTATCAGTTCTTTTGCCTTCGTGCCTACGACGGAGGGTTCTGCTGGGACTTGTTTGCTGGTGCTGTTGCAACTCTGTGCTGTGGGCGCAGGATTCTGCCATGGTGTCGGTGGACTCGTTGGAAACAACGGAAACAGTACAGACCGACTCTATTGTAGCCGCAACAAGACCATTGCCCGCCCCCATGATGACAGCAGACTGCAAACCCGTGCTGCGACCGAAGGACGTACTGGTACCTGTAGTCATAACAGGACTGGCTGCGCTGTATGTTCAGAACCATGGTTGGTTTGCGCAACAGAAGCGCGAGGTTCAGAAAGGGCTGTCGGCTGAGGGAAGGCATCATCTGAGGGCTGACGAAGTATTGCAGTTTGCACCCATGGCGACGGCCTGGGGCTTGAGGTTAGCAGGGGTAAAGGGGAAAAACGAACCTAAAGAACGCCTGGGCATCATAGCGCTGTCGTACGCTTCATTGGGACTCATTACGTTCGGCATGAAGGCGGCTGTAAACGAGGAAAGACCCGACGGCAGAGACTGCAGGTCATTTCCATCGGGTCATACGGCGAGGGCATTCATGGGTGCAGAGATGCTGTATCAAGAATATAAGGACGTGTCGCCATGGATAGGATATTCGGGCTACGCCATGGCTGCGCTGACAGGCTATCTGCGAGTCTACAACAACCGGCATTATCTGAACGATGTCGTGGCGGGAGCCTGCATCGGAATTCTGTGTACCAAATTGGGATATTGGCTGCAACCGAAATTGTTTAAGAAGAAAAAGAAGGCTTTCAAATTACAATATTGAGAAATTTGAAAGCCTTCTTCGCTTCATCCGAAAAAACTTCGACCTGTTCAGTTGGAACGCCATGTAAGGGCAGAACTCCTAACCCAGGAAAAATAGACACAAGCAGCACGCCCTGAACCAACGGTCACCGGCGCGTAGCGGAATTGAAAATCGCTGGCCGAAGGGTAAAGCAAAGGTAAAGGGCAGAACTCCTAACCCAGGAAAAATAGACACAAGCAGCACGCCCTGAAAGGGCAGAAGCTCTTAGCCCAGGGCAACGCCCTGGGTTATGATGTTCGCAAACTTGTCGCCCTGTAAGGGCAAAAGCTTTATTAATTGTCTGGAGTTTTTAAAGCTTTTGCCCTTACAGGGCGCCTTGCCAATTGCCATTATACCCAGGGCGTTGCCCTGGGCTAAGAGCTTCTGCCCTTTCTGGGCGTGCCGCTTATAGGAAATCTTGAACTTACAACCATATAGGTCGAAACTTTTTCGACCTATATGGTTGGAAAGTTTTAGACACTTGGCGTGTTCATTTACAGGAAGCCCCTTTCATTCCTTCATCAAAGGTTTTGGTCAAGGAATTGGAGAATCTTCTGCTGTATGCGAAGTCCGCAGGAATGAGGCACGTCCCAAAGCTCGGTGGTAAGGAGAGAGTCTGCATGTTGGCTGTTCCATACAGCATGCATCTGCGCGAAAGCCTTCTTGACTCCGGGGACGGGGAAAAGATGGTCAAGGGTGCCACTAATAAAGAGAGAAGGATGAGGACAAGCCAAGGAGGCGATGTGAGGATAGTCGAGGTACTGACGGAGTGCAGGAATGCAGTTGGCAAACCCTCCGTTCTCCTTTCGTCCATAACGCAGGGTAAGCTGATCGTCGGTAGTGATCATCCAGCAGATATTGGCACTCGCCTTGATCTTGTCGGAGAGGGCAGCAAGCATCCAGGAACGGTATGCGCCCATAGAACATCCCACACATCCTATCCTGTCCTTATCGACCATAGGGAGAGTAGACAGGAAATCGGTTCCAGCCATATCGTCGTAGGTCATAAAGGCAGAAAGGTCGCGTCCAAGCATCATCATGTTGCCGGCGATAATATCATACTTGTTGCGGTCGATACCTTCCTTACGGCTACGCTCGCCCCAAAGAGGTGCGTCGGCAGAGAAGACTACATAGCCGTGACGGGCAAGATAGTCGCCAAGATACTGACCTTCGTACAACTTCTTTGCCCATGCATCAGCGTCGGCGACAACGGCGGTGTCTACATCAAAGGGACGTATCATCTTCTCCTTGCCGATGTAGAGGTGGGCTCCATGGTCATGGAGGGCATTGATGGCAGGGAAAGGTCCCTTGCCGTCGGGTATAAGAAGATAGGCTGTGATGCGGGCATAGGCGTTGACACAGAAGCTGATTTTCTGTGCACGATAACCATCTCGTTGTTCTTCGGCTATCACCTTCATGTCCCACGACTTGGCTCGGCGAGGTGGTACCATCATACATTCAAATATCTTCTGACGGGCAGCCTTCTTCCATTTTGCAAAGTTTTTGATAGGACTGTTACCCCATGCCATAGGGTATGTGAGTTCCTGTTTGAGTTGTTCGACGTAAACGGGCAACTCACCTTGCCACTCGTAATTCTCTCGCACAGGCAGTTGTTTCGCATTCGGTTTCTGGGCGAAAGATGGCTGAGAGAATATCAGTAAGGCAAAAAATGTGAAGAGTGAAAAATCCAAATGTTTCATTGTTATTGAGTTTTTAAGTGTTGAATGTTTTGCAAAGATAATGCAAATCGAATGCATAGATAATGCAAATAATTTGGAAAACATATCTTATTATTCTGTTTTTAGTCATCTGTACAATGGTAGATTAGTTATATTGTTTGCAAAAGTAAGAAATAATAGTCAGAAAAAGAAATCAAATCCAAAGTTTTTATTTAACTTTGCATAAGATATCCTGCACTCGGCAATCTGAAAGCAAGCTTTCATTGCGCTCGTTGGTGCAATCTTTGCAAAAGATATCCTGCACTCGGCAAAACATAAAAAACATAATAACAATGAAAATAGCAGTATTCTGTTCAGCAAACGCCCATATTGACAGCGACTACTTCCGTCTCACAGAGGAGATGGGCAAGTGGATGGCAGAGCAAGGGCACGACTTAGTTTTCGGCGGCTGCAACATCGGCCTGATGAACACCATCGGCAAGGCAGTCAAAGCGCATGGCGGCAGAGCCATAGGCGTAGTTCCCACCATCGTAGAGCGAGGCGGCAAGACTTTTCCCGACCTCGACGTAGAGATTCCCTGCGACAATCTCAGCGACCGCAAGGACTTGCTGCTCTCTCAGAGCGACATCGTCGTGGCGCTCCCTGGCGGCATCGGCACCCTCGACGAGATATTCACCGTTGCAGCCTCCCACACCATCGGCTATCACAGCAAAAAGGTGATTCTCTACAACATGAAGGGCTTCTGGAACTCCACCATCGCCTCCTCGACGACATGGCTTCGCAGGGCATGATTCGTGGCAACTGGCACGACTATATCGAAGTGGCAACCTCCCTCAGTGAGTTGCAGCAGATGGTGGAGCGCTAAAATCGTTAAACCACAAATCAATAGGCTTCAACTGCTTACGAAGCCGCTTTCATTGCTCTACGAAATAGGCTTCATTGACTATCGAAGCCGCTTTCATTTTTTCGAGGCTTTTCTATTCAAAGTTTTCAATAGAGGTACTGAGTAGTTAGCGATTTAAATTCAACAGCAAAAAAAATAAAATGCGGGATTGAGTGAATTCTTCAATCCCGCATTTTGCTTACAATAAACCTTAATCCCAAGCTGCCCAGGGGTTATAAGGCTTTGCATCGCCCCACACAGTGCCGTCTCCATCTGCCGAACCGCCAGAAGTGTTGTCGGAACCCAACGTGCCCTGCGTTTCGCCTTTGATGTTGACTATAGAGCCGCCATTCAACAGAGGTTCACCTTCTACGCTTTGAACTCTTACGAGAGGTTGTTGATATTTTTTCTTCATGATTGCAATGATTTACTTTTTAACGAATTTCTTGCCATTAACGATGTAAACACCCTTGGCAAGAGTGGAAAGAGAATTGCCAACCTTCTGGCCACTGAGGTTGTAGACTGCTGCAGGAGCAACAGATGCTGGCGTGAGCGATACTCCGTCCACCTGATGAATGGAAGAAACTACGCCATTGCTGTCAACGAGACAGATGCCGATATTGCCCTTGGCAGATGATGTACTTGATGGCAACTTCTTGAAATAACCACGGAATCCCTTGAGTCCGTACTTCCTGCCTGAGAGACACTTAACGAAAGTATTGTCCTGAATGATGTAGTCGCCAGGAGCGATGAAATCTGAGTTTTCATCCGTGACCTGCTGATACAGCGTTCCCGTGAAATAGAAATCTTTGTAGCTGCACTTCCCGAACTTGTCGTTTTTGTCGTGATTATAGTTGCCGTCGAAATATTTGCCATCCTCCTTCTTTCCCATACGAGCTATCACTTCATCTGCTGTGTATGTTGTGTTGTTGTCGCCATCGTAATTGAGTTCGACATTCTTGAAAGTATAGACTCCTTCGGCTTTCTCGATGTCTCTCTGCGTCATTCTGATGAGGAGAGGCTCACACTCATCGAGCGGGTCAGTGTCGTAGTTGGCGTACTTCAGGAAATAGAAGGTACTGTTGTCGGGGTTTGCCGTATTCTTTGCCAAACCACGATAGGCAGCAATCATGAAGTTCTCATCATTTGATGCATTGAGGGCTTTCTGATAAATACGGGCGCACTTCACTGCTTCACCATTATCGCGAGCACCAAAAGGCAGCACGAGCGTATTCCAACCTTCCTTAAATGTGCGTTTGAGGCGGACGTCGGCATGGCGCTGGGGTACGACCGTATAGTCGGTAGAATTCTCGTCGAGAGTCTTGGTGAGAAGATACATAAAGGCGTTCTTATAAACAACATTATTGCCATCTTTGATGTCGTTGCGATAGTTCTTGTAATTATACTCAGCGGCATCCTTAAATACAACCTGCACCTTGTTGGGATCCATTCCAGAGAAGATGTTGTTTTCGCCATCATAACTCCGAGCGTCGATCTGTGTACCACTCACGGTAACCTTTGTCACCGTAGTATTGCCGGCAAAGGCGCCTTTTTCGATTCTGGTGACAGTGGCAGGGATAGAAATCTCGGTAAGAGCGCAGTTTTGGAACGCCCACTGTCCTATCTCGGTCATGTTGCTGAGGTCTACTTGCTGCAGTTTCTTACAGTTCTGGAAGCTGTTGTCGGGCACTTTCTTGCCTGTACTCATAAAAGTGGCTTCAGAAAGATTGAGCGATTTCAGTTTGCCTGTACCTTCGCTTCCCGCCATCTTCTGCAGCAGACTGATGTCTGTACCATCAAGATAGCCTTTCACGCTAAGTTGCGTGACATCCATGGCTTTGTCTCCAAGAAGTGTGGCAAGACTGCCTACAGCACTGACTTCAGAAGTGGCGGCATCTGAGTTGTCACCAATGTGATAGGTTACTTGTAACCCGGGTACCGTTATGGTAAATGTTTTGCTGGCGGCTTGTACAAAATCGCCTGCTGATGCGGCGAAGGTGATATTGCAGGTGCCATAATTCTCAGCTTTAAGCGTATTCGTATTCTTGTTTACTGAGATGATAGATTCGTTCGATGAGATGATTTCAATGGGGCGGTTGAGCGCCGATGTGGCGGTAACGGTAACGGTTTG
>Ga0256404_1007572_pt1 | contig 17043 bp, 15 predicted proteins | sample RumenRJG_01DNA_FD_185990 | JGI IMG/M metagenome (GOLD analysis project Ga0256404, IMG submission 185990) | Bovine rumen microbial communities from Lethbridge, Alberta, Canada - RJG_01 | ecosystem: Host-associated > Mammals > Digestive system > Stomach > Rumen | place: Canada: Alberta | collected...
GTATTCTGTACTTTATACAGACAGGAGGACTGGGTCAAACGCCTCGGCGGCGGACTCTACGCCGAATCTATCGTAGAACGCTTTGCGCATAACAGCACGTGGGTCGAGACCGGTGATGTAAATATGCACCAGATATTTTCACATGCCTGACGGCATGAGCTGAACTGCGGTCAGCATTGACTAAACTGAAATCACCATGCGCCGAACGCGCTTCGGCGCATGCGCTGATCGCGCGGAATAATCACTCTTTCGCTTCCTTTGATTCTATGGCCGCACCTTTATCTATCTGTCCAAGCTTTATCATCAGATCCGACTTCTTTTCAAGCTCTTCCTTCTCATATTCCCTGCCATATTTTTCTGACAAGGTTTCCTTATCGGAGAAGAGATTCGTTCCAAGCCCCAGTCTGTCCCCTTCTATTTCCACACCCAGTGCAGCCAGAGTAGTTGGAAAATCATCAAAGGTTGTATAGTCTCTCTTTGCTTTTATTTCCGGTTCCTTTGGAGCGTTTATAAATGCAGTGTATACCTTCCTTACGTATTCCTTGTCTACCTCATTACAGAAATCGTGATCCATGGTGGGATGGTCACCGGTTATAACTATGGTTGTATCTTTATACCAGTCCTGTGTTTTACACCAGTTAAGAAAACTTTCCACCTGCTTTGATGCACAGTTATAAACATTTGAATACTGGTCATCAAAATCGTCCGGGCATATTTCACAGACATATCCATCCGGGAAATGAGTATCAACTGTAAGTAAGGTCACATTAAACGGATCTCCGGCTTTCGAGAGCTTCGTCAACTCTTCCTTTGCATACTCGTACAGCTTCTTATCTTCAAATCCCCAGTTAACCCAGTAATCAGCCGGGAATTTATGCTGCTTCTTCCAGTAACTGAAATCCTTTATCTCATAGTTTCCATGGCTTTGAAAATAAAGCTTTCTGCCTCCAAAGTAGCCTACTGACCCCAGAAGCAGCTCCTGTTTGTAGCCTTCTTTATCAAGAATATCTCCAAGGGTTATGATGCCTGGGAAAAATGTTTTCTGTGTATCCATGGCATTTTTATCTATGGATATCTTTAAAGGCAGTCCCGAAGTCTGGGCAAACATGGCTCCCATAGTCCAGGTTGATCCCGGCATGGAATAGCCTCCGTTAAGAGTTTCATCTCCCGAAAAATCCTCATTATCCACGGCTATCTTAGTCAATTCGGGAATTGTGTTTTCTCTGAATGCCCCTCCTGATTTAATGTCGGAAAAGGTTATTTCCGTAGATTCGAGATAAATGTATATGAGGTTTCTTTTCTTCTCGGGAAATTCTATTTTAACAGTATTCGGATCAACATAATTATCATCTATAAACTCTGACTTCTTAAATTGAGATGCCAAATAATTGCCGAGGTTAAGATCATCCCAGGCATTCAATACTGTAAATCCTGTTGTAAATGCCGCTCCCGTAAATGCAAAGATTAATGCATATCCATATTTTCTGTTTTTTCTGAAAACAAAGAATATTCCGATAAGAAGAAGTGAGACCAATGCTGCCGGTATTGTGCAATGCAATATATATTCATTCAGCATCGCAGTACTTGTTCCCTGAAGAGGCGCTACCATATGGTATATGATCTCATCTACCGTAAGCTCCGACCACGTAGCCATCAGCCACTTCACACTGAACATCAAAAGCATTGACAGGAATACCAGGATTACCGCCAGAATAGTTTCCACATCTGTTATCAGACTTTTGTGGTTTTTATAAAATTTTTTCATAACCAAATACAGACAACACTATTTTCTCAAGTGCTATCTTATTTGCCTCCCCTGTTTATTAAAAATCCTTTCACTTATATATTGTTTAAGTTTAAATTTATTTATTAGTTGCATCAATGTACATTTTTTCTAAATAATCTCGTTTAAAAGTCGTTTTTTTTAATTAACGCACCACCATCCTGTTCTTTTTTCTTAAATGTATGTGCTATAATCCTTGTTTGTGTAAATTTTTTATTAATACTGTTGATTTAATATTTTTCTTACTCTATATTTTGACTTGGAAATATAGTACCTCTCAAATGCAGAATGTATGTTCTTTTTAATTTATGTTTTGCATGTATGGTTCTTATGAAACAGGAAAACATTATGAACTTATCATTTAAAGAATATACTTTTGCCGAGAAACATGATTATATAACCCATAATGAAAAATATGACAAGCTTAGACAGGTTCCTCGTCATGGGTGTACCAATACTTTTGATCATTCTGTAAGAGTTGCTTTTCTTTCAAGTCGACTTGCAAAACTTGTAGGTGTTGATCCTGACAGTGCTGCAAAAGTTGGGCTTCTTCATGATTTCTGTCTCGTGGACTATCATAAAGATGATAAACATGTCCATAATGGTCGATGGTATTGTTTTTATCATCCGGAGGATGCTGTTATCAATTCTGAAAATGAAGGCTTTATCCTTTCTCATGTGGAAAAGAAAGCCATTTGGAGCCATATGTTTCCTCTGGCTACTTCTATACCAACATCCAGACTAGGATATGTTTTGACCTTAAGTGATAAAATAGTCGCTACACAGGAATCCCTTGTAAGTGCCGCTGAAAGTATCAGAAATATTAGATTTAACAGACGTAAAGGATAATATGAGTAAATTAATTAATCCACAGGAGACAATTAAGATCATTCAAAGCAATGATTTTAAATTTCAAAAAAAATTTGGTCAGAACTTTCTTATTGATGAGAGTGTTCTTTCTAATATTATTACCAGTTCCGACATCACAAAAGACGATTGCGTTCTGGAAATCGGTCCCGGTATCGGAACCATGACCCAGGCTCTTGCTGAAGCTGCAGGTCATGTTATAGCTGTTGAAATCGATTCAAATCTCATACCAATACTAAATGAAACATTAAAAGACTATAACAATGTCACCATAATCCATTCTGATGTGTTAAAGCTTGATCTTAATGATCTCATCTCGACCTATAACAGCGGAAATCCCATAAAGGTAGTTGCAAACCTGCCATATTATATTACAACCCCCATCATTATGGGCCTTTTTGAAAGTAAGGTCCCTCTTCGGTCCATTACAGTAATGGTACAGAAGGAGGTTGCAGATCGAATGCAGTCAGGTCCCGGTACTAAAGATTACGGTGCTTTATCTTTGGCCGTTCAGTACTATTCAGTTCCATCCATTGTACATCTTGTACCACCAAACTGTTTTATCCCAAGACCTAATGTTGGGTCCGCTGTAATCCTTCTTACCAGACATTCGATTCCACCGGTTGAAACCAGGGACGAGGCCTTTATGTTTTCACTTATCAAATCCGCTTTCGGACAGCGTCGTAAAACCTTACAGAATTCCCTTCTTTCAGGATCAAATATACCGAAAGATCTTACTGTAAGAGCGTTAAATGAAATGGGCTTAAGTGAGACTCTAAGAGGTGAAGCATTAACACTTGAGCAATTTGCGGAACTATCAAATCTTTTAATTTCATACAGGTAAAAAAACAACTATGGAATGCTTTGCAATTCCATAGTTGTTTTCATTATCAGGGTAATATTGCTATAAAACGATTTCTGTTTGATTCAAAAAGCTTTTCAGCATCTTCCCTTCCTAACACTGTCTGAGAGTTTCCGTTTTTATCTGTTAAGGTTATATTTCGCTGATCATATGCTGTAATATAATTTTTCTCATCATTGACATAAACAATAAGCGGGTAACCCTTATTCAGATAATACAGAGCTGAATTCATATCCATACCTGATGCATTCAGAATTGTATACTCATCCACTTTCTGTATCGTCTCTTTTTCGTTAGCGTTAACTAACAGCTGGGAAATGCCTGATATTTTATCATTAGCCTTATTAATCTTTACTATAGCGCTCTTATCTGCCCTATTCCAGATGATTTCTCCGTCCTTATCTATTACATATCCATAATCATCACGCACCTTACCGTAAGCATCTTTCAGAGTTCTTTCCTTACTTCTGTAATGTCCCAGGGAATATGCATAGAATACCGGAGCTTTTTCTGTAGCCTCTGATATATTCAGTTCTATATTTGATGCTCTTTCTATTGAGTAATTTTTGGCTGTCTGATATTTTACCTGTTTGGTTCCGATATCATTAATTTCTATGTATTTTACTTTACCATACTTTCCTGAGTTCACGGTTGCCAATACCTCTGATTCTTCATTGGTATTCTTATTAGAGATGATAGTTTCACTTTTTACGTATTTATAGCTGCCGTTTACTGTATTACTGATTTCATCAAATTTTATTCTGTTTTCGTCTACTGATATATTTGTGAAGTAGAGTCCCTCTTTTTTATACTCTGTCTTCTCATTTGTTTTTGCGTCCGTAATATGGATAGCACTTACCGGGATATCACTGTCATAGGTTAAACTGTCAGCATTATCCTCATCAATCTCTCCGTATATCAGATCATCCTGATTAAATCCTAAAACTCTTATGTATGAAGCGTTTTTTAATATATCGATCTTTGTATTTTTCTCTAAATCAATATGTGTTATTTTCCTGGAATGGTAAGGATCCTCTGCTTTAGGATCCTGATATGCTACATAACGCTTACTTCCTGAACTTGCAAATTCTATTTCATTCAATCCCGACTCAACCATTAATACCTCAAAGCTGTTTGTATCTATACCAAAGATATTGCCTTTGTAATACATATACAGTCTGTTATCTTTTGTGAGATATGCTAAACGGTTGACATTTTCTGCAATGACCTCATAAGACTCGGACAAGGGTATAATGAAGTTTTCAATAACCGTTTCCTTTGCATAGTCATAAGTGTAGTAGACTATTCCTGTTTTACCCTCATGTTGTCCTCTGTTTATATATCCGTATAAAAGGAAATTTACATTTCCGTTCTCTTCCACAGATAATATTTTAATATCATGAAGGTCTAAGTTTTGTCTCAGACTGTCATTTGTCCTGAAGCTGAATATTTCAGTAGCTTTAGGATTCTTTCCCTGTTCATAAATCCATAAATCCTTATTGGATTTAAATGCAATAAAATCCTTATTCTCTGAAGTTACTACCGATATATCTTCCTGGTTTCCTATACCAAGTACAAGCCTCTTATTTTTGACAGAATCAGTTTTCCTGTTAAATACTTCATGCGTTTTTCTGTCAAAATTCATTATATAAATTCTGCCGGGGTCATATCTCAGAACATAATTATCTTCATTATCAAATACTGATTTTTCCCCTTCATTCTCCATTTCGGATTCATATTTTATCTGGATTTCCGACATTAAGCCATCATATTCTTTAATGGTTACATAATACTGACCCGCCAATTTCATTTCTGTGTCTCCCCAGGTTATCTGGTTAAAACTATTATGCAAATTAATATGGGCCAGTGTATTATTGTCAGCTATGTTATTTGATTCCAGGTATGTTGAAAGATGCTTTGCTTCATTCTTATCAAAAGTGCAAAGTGTAAATTCTATGGCTATATCTTCAATCTCTTTAGTATGATCTTTATCCGTCCAAAGAATTCTCGTATAGTAGTTTAATGTTTTCTCACCGGTATCCAGAATTACCTTCAATAAATATTGCTGTTCTTTTTTAATAAGATTCTGTATAGGAACGATGATACTGGTATTATTACCATCTTTATCAATACTTTTAATGTCACCTTTTTCTATTAACTGCTCCAGATTCAGTGACCTTATTTCGTATTTTGCCGAAATTGCTGTATGATCATATTCCCAAATATTAAGCTTAAGCTGCCTGTCTTCAGGAAGTATCGTTATCATATCTCTTACAGCCTTATTTCCCATTTCCTGAATATATGCATGCATCGGATTGATAATATATCCATTGGTTTCTACATACAAAACCGGTAGCTTTGATTCATCAAGAGTACTATAGACTTCTGTCGCATGTTCCATAGATCTGAATGAAATAAAGAAATAAACAAGAAGAGCAGCAATGAATATGCCGCTCATAAATAATGTTCTTTTTATTAAATTGATAGTATGTTTCTTCACTGTTGTTTCTCTCTATATCCTAATGCCTGTTCAAGCGCCAGCTTTTCCTCGGATCCTAACTCCACTTCAGTTGTACCTGCGTCTACATCCTTTATATATAGAAAACAACCTTCTCTTGAATGTACTGAGTTAATCACAAATCCTGTATTTGTATAATCCAGCAATGCAACCGCAAATGACATATTTCCGCCCAGACCGCCAAATGCATTGTATTTTATCAGGCCGAATTTCTGAAATGATGCTCTTATGTTTTTATTGAGAATACGCATTACTTCTTTATTCTTCTGGTCTTCAATTTCCAGGCTTTCAACATGTCGCTGTAATTCTACAAAATAATCTTCTAATGTTTCTGCATCCTTTCCTCTCATGAAGTAATCATATTGTTTATACAGCCTTGAGTACTTAACATTGGCTCTTACCGCAATAATCAACGCTAAAACCCCTACCAGGAGTCCCCCCGCTGCTATTGCGATGAGAACTATATTTAAATCAAACATTTTTTTCTCCCATCAATCAGTCATCACTTGAAGAATTTAAAATCATATAAAGTCTGTCCAGTTGATCCTGGGAATAATACTCGATCTCCAGTTTTCCCTTATCCTTATTCTTTGGAATTATATTTACCTTTGTTCCAAGTTTTGCCTTCATCTTCTTTTCAAGGTCTTTATATAATATCTTTAATCTCTTTAGTTCCTCTGCTTCCGGAGATTCATTCTTACTCTTATTTTCTTTAGACAGTTTATCAAGTTTAACAAGTCTTTCTATCTCTCTTACAGAAAGATTTTCAAGTGCACATTTATCTGCAATCTTCTTTCTGAGATCACGCTCTTCTATTACAAGTAATGCACGTGCATGTCCTTGAGTTATCCTTCCATCTCTGAGCATTTCAAGAATATCTTCATCAAGCTTCAGTAATCTCAAACTGTTAGTTATGGTAGATCTGTTCTTAGATACCTTTTTAGCAACTTCTTCCTGCGTAAGATTAAAATCTTCTATCAGTGACTGGTATGCTAATGCTTCTTCAACGGGATTCAGATCTTCTCTCTGAATATTTTCGATGATAGACATTTCTCTGCTTGTTCTGTCATCAACATTCTTAATTACTACAGGTATTTCCTTAAGACCGGCCATTCTTGCCGCTCTCCATCTTCTTTCACCTGTGATTATCTCATAGAATGCGCCATTTTCCTTTACTACAATAGGCTCAATGACACCATATTCTTTTATGTTATCTGCCAGTTCCTGAAGCTTTTCTTCGTCAAAATACTTTCTCGGCTGATTCTTATCAGGCTGGATCCTACTAAGTTTTATTGATAATGCGCCGATATTTTCATTGTTCCCATTTTCCGGATTTTCATCTCGATAGTCACTTTCTGTATCCTTAGAAAAATCTATTTCCTCTATAACGATATCCGTTTTATCACTTGATTCCGGTATTACAGTATCCGTTTCATTATTAAATTCCGATGTTACTGTGTCCGTTTCATCATTTAATTCCGGTGTTACAGTATCCGTTTCATCATTTAATTCCGGCGTCAAGATATTTGTTTTATCATTTATTTCAGTTGTAACGATATCCGCTTTATCATTTATTTGCGATATTACAGTATCTGATTTATTATTTAATTCCGGTGTTGCAGTATCCGTTTTATCATCTTCATTTTTTTCAGCTGCTGATTCTGCAACTGTTTCCGCAACTGTCTTATAGGTCTTATGTTTTTTTTCAGTATTAAACTGTGTATTTCCAAATATTGCATTCAGGCCTTTACCAAGACCTCTTTCCTGTTTAGCCATATATCTCGTCTCCCTTACTCATTACTTCTGCTGCGAGTTTTCTGTAACTATCGGCTCCTGTAGAAGATGATTCATACAGTGTAATCGGTAATCCATGACTTGGTGCTTCTGCTAATCGTACATTTCTAGGAATTAATGTTTCATATATATTTCCATTATAGTTTTCACGTACAGTCTCAACGACCTGCTGTGAAAGCTTATTTCTTCCGTCATACATTGTGAATACAATTCCTTCAATAACGAGATCTTTATTTAGACCCTGCTGAACAATGCCTATTGTATTTAACACTTGATTTAATCCTTCCAATGCATAGTACTCACATTGAATTGGTATAATTACAGAATTTGCCGCGGTTAATGCATTTACTGTTATAGTGCCTAAGCTTGGCGGACAGTCTATAATGATGTAATCATACTTATTTATATATGGTGTAAGCAGATTTTTAAGAATCAGGTTTTTATCTTCCTGTGATACAAATTCTATATCTGCTGCAGCCAGGTTCATGTCTGATGGTATCAGATCCAAATTATCTATTACATCAACAAGTATTGCTTCATCCATTGAGCATTCTTCGGTTAATACATTATATATTGTATTTTCTGTATCATCTATTTCTATTCCGAATCCGCTGGTGGCATTTCCCTGAGGATCAAAGTCAAGTAATAATATCTTTTGATTAGCCTCAGCAAGTGATGCTGCTAAGTTTATTGCGGTTGTAGTCTTACCTACTCCGCCCTTCTGATTTGTAATTGCTATTATTCTACCCATAACTCTCCCTACCTATTTATTAATTTCTTTAATGATACTTCATGTGATTCTATAATATGAGCCAAAAATTAGAAATTTTATATTTGATTAATAATCTTTTAATCGATTTTTTATTTGGAATGTTTCACGTGAAACATCAGAAAAGTATATTAAGATGAATAATTATAGTAACGATATTTTACTTCAACATCATTCTAGTGTCAATTTGTATTATTTCCCAGTACATCAAATAATAAGTATCTGGCACATTTTATGATGTTTATCGTCAAAATATAAAATTCAATATTCATAGTATATAGTTTAGTTTAAAAAGAACTCTGTAGCATAGACTACAGAGTTCTTTATTATAATGGGTTTTTAGAAGGTACTCCGGCTTTTCTTGGATAGTTCTTTGGAGTTTTAGAAATCTTCTTTATTACTATAATTGACCTGTCAGTTATATCATCAGTTAATTTAAAATTATTAATGACTGAGACTTCACCTCCCAGGAGTTTTATAGCTTTCCGTGCTGAGTTAAGTTCCTCATCAATTTTACCGGATTTGTAAGCAATAAAATAACCGTTCTTCTTCACAAATGGTAAATCATATTCAGATAAGGTTGATAAATTGGCAACAGCTCTGGAAGTAGAATAATCAAACTTTTCTCTAAATATTTCATTATGTGCCAGATCTTCAGCTCTACCATGTACCAGATTTATATCATTTAATTCAAGCTGATTGATTACTTCATCCAAAAATTTTAATCTTTTTTTTAACGAGTCAGATAATACTATATTTAAATTAGGGAATACTATTTTTAAGACAAGTCCGGGAAAACCAGCTCCTGTACCTACATCAATCATTGATTTACCATCAAAGTATTTGTAGTCTACTATCTCATCTCCTATCTTTAAATTGAAGATACTCATAGAGTCTATAAAATGTTTAACCACCACATCATGTTCTTCTGTGATAGCTGTAAGATTCATAACCTTATTTTTCTCAACCAACATCTCAAAGAATTTATATAACTGCTCGATTTGAAGATCACTAAGCTCTATATTAAGTTTCTTAGTATTGGATTTAATATCTTTAACAAAAGATTCTGTCATATTTCCTCCTATAACTTATACTCATAAAATCGTATCTAATTGTAACCATACTATTAAATCAACGTAAACAAATATATAATTGAAAACTAATTTGTTCTAAATCTATTACCAAAATGCTTATAACCTATTATATTACAAATTATATAAATAGGATATCCTCCAAAGTGTTTCACGTGAAACATTCCGGAGGATATAATAATAAAATAATCTAAGACTTCATAATCTTATATGATTCAATATAAATAAGAAGAACACTGATATCGGCTGGACTAACTCCACTAATTCTGCTTGCCATTCCAATATTTTCAGGTTTAATCTTTGAAAGTTTTTGACGAGCTTCTAATCGAAAATTTTTAATCTCATTATAATCTATGCCTTCCGGAATACGTTTACTCTCCAAACGTTTAAATCCCTCAACCTGAGATAACTGTCTTTTAATATAACCTTCATATTTAATTTCGATGCCAACTTCTTCCCTAACTAAATAAGGTAATGATGGTCTGTTAATATCAATCTCTTTGATTAATTCATAATCAAGTTCAGGCCTTTTTATAAGATCCGCAAGAGAGGCACCGGAATTAAGAGCATTAGAATGATTTCTGATAAGAAATTCATTAACAGAATCACTGTTACTGACAAAGGTATTTTTAAGCCTTTCTATCTCTGCATTAATAAGATCAATTTTATTTAAAGTCTTCTGATACTCTTCATTAGTGATAAGACCAATATCATGTCCTATTTTTCTTAATCTTAAATCCGCATTATCCTGTCTTAATAATAATCTGTATTCAGATCTACTGGTCATCATACGATATGGTTCAAAGTTTTCCTTTGTTACCAAATCATCAATGAGAACACCAATATAAGCCTGTGATCTGTCAAGTATAACGGCTGGCCTATTTAACAGCTTCATGGCTGCATTAATACCTGCCATCAGACCCTGAACAGCAGCTTCCTCATAGCCGGAAGAACCATTAAACTGACCTGCAGCAAAAAGTCCATCTATGTTTATAAACTCTAGAGAAGACTTAAGCTGAGTGGAATCGATGCAATCATACTCTATGGCATATGCATTTCTTACAATATGTACATTTTCAAACCCTTCCATAGAATGATACATAGCATATTGAACATCTTCAGGCATAGAACTTGACATTCCGCTTAAATACATTTCATTAGTATACAATCCTTCAGGTTCTATGAATATCTGATGTCTGTCCTTATCAGGAAATTTCATAACCTTATCTTCAATAGAAGGACAATATCTTGGACCTACACCTTCAATGGACCCATTGTACATAGGTGAACGATCAATATTATTCCTGATAATATTATGTGTATTCTCATTTGTATAAACAAGCCAGCAATCAACCTGTTCTTTCTGAATTGAATCAAAATCAGAAGAAAATGAAAAAGGTATAATCGGCACATCGCCTTTCTGAACTTCAAATTTTGAAAAATCTAAAGATCTTTTATCAACTCTGGCTGGTGTTCCGGTTTTAAAACGGAACATACGTACGTTGTTTTTTATCAGGGAATCAGTAAGATGTGTGGCAGATCTTAACCCATTAGGACCGGTATATTCTATTAAATCTCCTGTTAAACATCTTGAATTAAGATATACACCGGTACAAAGAATTACAGATTTACCCTTATAAACAGCACCTGAAGTTGTTTTTACCCCCGTTACTTTTTTTGATCCATCCTTTAAATCAAGAGTAAGAACCTCAGATACCTCTGCCTGCCTGATTGTAAGATGCTCCTGATTCTCCAGAGTTCTACGCATCTCCCTTGTATATGCCTGTTTATCCGCCTGGGCTCTCAGACTATGTACTGCAGGACCCTTTGATTTATTGAGCATTTTAGACTGAATAAAGGTTTTATCGATATTTTTACCCATTTCTCCGCCCAAAGCATCAAGTTCTCTAACTAAATGACCCTTAGAACTTCCCCCTATATTAGGATTACAAGGCATAAGAGCTATACTGTCAACGCTGACTGTAAAAACTATAGTTTCCAGACCCAGCCTTGCACAGGCAAGAGCAGCTTCACATCCGGCATGTCCTGCTCCAACAACTACGACATCATATGATTCTTCAACAAAAGCCATAAAAAACCCCTCTTACTTACCCATACAGAATTTTGAAAAGATTTCATTTATAAGATCTTCTGAAACTTCCTCACCTAAAATATATCCCAGTTCTTCATAAGCATGCATCAGGTCAATAGTGAAAAAATCTTCAGGCAATCCAAGGTTAATTGAATTTAAAACCTCATTTAAAGAATCTTCTGCATTAATCAGACAATTCTTATGTCTAAGATTTGTTATTATTATCTGGTCATTAAAACTTATAGAATTACTGAAAAAAAGTTCATGGATTTCAGACTCCAGTTTATCAATACCTATAGAATTTTTGGCACTAAAAGGAATAACTTTTTTTCCTGTAAGGTCCTCTAATTCTTGTTGATCAAGTATTTGTTTTAAATCTGTTTTATTTAAAAGTACAATACATTTACGATCTTTTATTTTTTCAATAATCTTATAATCAGATTCATCCAATCTTATTGAAGAATCAACTACATAGATAATTAAATCTGCATTATTGGCAGCTTCAAGTGCTCTTTCAACACCGATTTTTTCAACAGTATCCTGTGTATCTCTGATTCCCGCTGTATCAATAATGGTTAAACTGATACCCTTTAGATTGATATGTTCTTCCAGAGTATCACGGGTGGTTCCTGCCACATCAGTAACAATAGCTCTGTCAGTACCCACCAATGAATTTAGTAATGAAGATTTACCGGCATTGGGCTTTCCAAGGATAACAGTCTTAATGCCTTCTTTCAGCATCTTTCCATCATCAGCAGAACTGATCATATAAGAAAGATCATTTTTTATAGAGGTGATATGTTCCGATAAAGTATCGGTAAAGCCACTGATATCAATATGTTCAGGATCATCAAGTCCTGCTTCAATATAAGCCAGATCTTCAAGTATCTGCGCCCTGTAACTTTTGATATTATCGGAAACCGAACCTCTTAACTGATTGATCGAAGCTTTTAAGGCAAATTCATTTTCGGAAGTAATAAGGTCACCAACAGCTTCGGCTTCCGAAAGATCGATACGTCCGTTTAAAAATGCTCTTTTTGTAAACTCACCGGGTTCAGCCAAACGACACCCATTTTTTAGTGCTACATCAATGATTTTTTTCATCATTAATACACCACCATGGCAATCTATTTCAACAGTATCTTCTCCTGTATAAGATTTAGGTCCAAGCATCGTAATCACAAGAACTTCATCAAGTGGATCATTATCTGAAAAAACAAATCCATATTTGACCTGATGTGATTTTGAAATATCGACCTGCTTTCCACTTTTTGATCTAATAAACTTAGACGCAATTTGTACCGCTTCAGGACCACTTATACGTATGATCCCTATTCCTGATTCAACAGCGGCAGTTGCAAGTGCACAAATTGTATCATTAAACATCTATATCTCCTCTGTAAAATAAAGCTTATCACCTAAATATCTGACTTTATGATGTAGACAAAATTACCGGATAAAAAAAGATAATCTATCCACATTCAAAACTTCAATAATTCTAATGGTAGAATATGTTATTTTCAAGTTTTAATCTACATCTATAATAAAAAAATAACCCCTAACGAATTAATCGCTAAGGGTTATCCACAAAATGCTAAAGATTCAATATGTAAATGTGGAATTATACATTCTCAACATTATCATTTCCAACACTTTCGTTATTGATCTCTGTTTTTGATTCTTTCTTATAATAAGAATTCTCTCTTGAATAGTTCTTTCTGTCTCTCTTTTTCATATAAATGATTACATGTCTGAACGGTTCCTCACCTTCTGACTTTGTTGTAACAAATCGATCATTCTGTAATGCACTATGAATAATACGTCTTTCATAAGGATTCATAGGCTCAAGAGAAACAGCTTTGTGATTTCTTCTTACCTTATAAGCAATATTCTTTGCAAGATTACGTAAAGTAGCCTCTCTTCTGGATCTGTAATCCTCAGTATCAAGCTTGATACGAATGTAGTCTTCCTTATGATTTTTATTAACAACCAGAGAAGTTAAATACTGAAGAGAATCAAGAGTCTGTCCTCTCTTACCAATCAGTACTCCCATATCTGAGCCTTCAAGGTTGATAAGCAATTCATTAATCTCATGATTAAAGTGTGATTTTGGATTAACATCCATATTCATTCCACTTAATACACTAACGATAAATGACTCTGCATCTTTTATGGCTGCATTAGCTTCTTCCTCTGAAATAGGCTTTATCTCATGCTGCTTTTTTGTTTCAACAGCGGAATCTGAATCTACAGACACATTTGCATTATCTCTTTTATCATGTCTGCGTGGCTTTCTATCCCTGTCAGATCTGAAAGACTTCTCCTTCTTACCGGATTCAGAATTTTCAGTTTTTGCATCCACAGCTTTATTGGAAACAACTGATTCTTCTTTATTTGCTGAATCTTTCTTTTCAGATTTTGATTCGGATACTGAAGAAGTGGATCTAATTTTATCGATATCCTTCTCAATATTAGCTAAATCATCTTCATCTTTAATTTCTTTTACGGAAGCCTCTATGATCCAGGGCTTTGCTCCTATTCCAAACAGACCGGCTTTACCTTCAACAACTACATTGTAGTTTAATCTGTCTGATGTAATTCCAAGCTGTATCAGGGCTTTTGTTATAGCTTCATCTTTAGTTTTAGCTGAAACTCTTATACTGTTACTCATAATAATCTCCATTCCGTCGCTATTATCTGGCGGCACAAATAGTTATGAAAAGTATTTTTCAAACTATCCCTCATTATTAATTGTTCTTCTTGTCATTCTTATCGTTCTTATCATTATATAACTGAACCATATTAGCTTTAGATGCCAATGATCCAGGCTTTGCATTCTTGTTATAATAATCAGTAGATTCTTTAGTTTTAAAATTCTGCTTTGCTATAACTTCCAAACGATTATTTTCTGTAGCTTCAGCTTTATCTTTTGCAGCTAAAATACGGTTTTCAACAGATTTTTCATCAATTGGTGTAAGACCTTTTTTTGCACGTTTAGCATTTGCAGCTGATACCTGCTTCTCAATCATTTCTTTATCAGAAATCTTACTGAAATAATTATTTAAAAGTAACTGCTGAATGATCATAACACCCGAAGATGCACACCAGTAAAGACCGATACCGGAAGCAAAGGAGAAACAGAACCATACTGACATAAGAGGCATGGTTAAATTCATACTCTTCATCATCTGTGCAGACTGATCATTTCCATCAGCCAAAGCCTGATTTGAACTTGACATAAGCTTTGTACTTAAATACTGGAATACACCGGCTAAAATAGGAATAATCCAGTAAACATTAGGTACGAACCCCATTGAACTCGGAGCTGTGGAAAGATTAATTCCCAAAAAATTATTAATCCTTTCAGCATCAATCGAGGCAGCCTCAATAACCTTAGATGCATCAGGAAATACTTTTGCAAGACTATCCCATTGAACAGGGTTCAGTTTATAGAGGAAATCAACAATTAAATTTGATATCTGCTCAGAAGTATAAGCAGCACCCTCATCAACACCAAGATTATGTAACTGTTTAAGAATGGCAGTAAGATTATTATTATTACCGAATTCTACAAGCTTCTGAGCAGCAGAATCACCGCCTATTGCATTCAATACATTGGCATAAATTTTGTAAACAGAAGGAACATAGGCAGGTATGTTCATAATGATACGATAAAGTGCAAATATTACCGGCATCTGAAGTAAAAGAGGAAGGCATCCACCGGTCATAGATGTACCGTACTTTTCATAAAGTGCCTTCATTTCAGCCTGCTGTGCCATCATAGATGCATTATCAGTTTTATTTTTATACTTTTCCTGGATTGCCTTCATTTCCGGCTGCATCAGCTGCATCATACGTGAAGACTTCTGCTGACGGAAGCTGGTGGGGAAAAGTATTATTCTCATTACAATTGTAAATATAATGATTGAAAGTCCGATATTTCCGATACCTAAGCTCTCGAGAGTATTATAGATCACATTCATGATCATTCCGAGAATCTCAACTATAACATTCCAAATACTACCAATTATCGGAAGACTTGATGTATTTTTAGTTAATAATACTAAGTAAAAACTATCCAAGGATTTACCTCCGGTTAAGGAACAGGATCATAACCGCCTTTTGACCATGGATTACAGCGCAAAATACGCCAAATGGCCAAACAACTACCATAAATACAACCATACTTTTGAATTGCCTCAACGGCGTATTGAGAACAAGTAGGAGTATACTTACAGTGAGCACCTATATATGGTGAAATACCTTTTTGATAACACCTGATTAAAAAAATCATTACTTTTGATAACATATATAACTCCGAAAATAATAAAAAACTTCAATCCAAGTAATATAAGTCAGCTCACTTCAAAACCCTAAAATACGATTAATATCGTTTATACCAAGATATGATGCCTATTCAACAAATTTAAATATTGCGATTCAAGCTGATTGTAATCGCAAAAGTTTGCTTTAAAACGAATTACTATAACGATGTCTAAACCCTTTTTTACTTTATTGTCATTTAATCTGAAGATTTCTCTCATCTTTCTGGCAAATGTATGTCTTACTACTGAATTACCAATCTTTTTTGAACAGGAAATACCTATTCTGTTATGATCAAGACCATTTTCAATAATATACATAACAAGAGCACCGGTTGCATGAGAAGTACCGTTTTTGTAGGCAATCTGAAAATCCTTATTCTTTTTAATAGAAGGAAAACGTTTCATTTTTCAAACCCCCACGTACACAAATATCACATGAAAAAAGACCGCCAATAAATAGCGGTCTCAATCATAATTCAAATAAATTATTATACTGTTAATGCTGCTCTACCTTTTGCTCTTCTGGCAGCCAGTACCTTTCTTCCGCCTGCTGTAGCCATTCTAGCTCTAAATCCATGAACCTTGGCTCTCTGTCTTGTCTTAGGCTGTAATGTCATCTTTCCCTTATGCATACTGACACCTCCTTTTCTGATAAACTTTCAGGACTCCATTGATAATTAAATTTTCAATGTAGGACCCCTTAATAGCCCTTAGTCCTGAAGTACCTTCAGATCTAGGGTAAACATCGTTTGTATATTATAAGGAAATACCTATTTTTCGTCAATATTTTTTTACGCAGGTTTATCAACAAATTTGTTACTATTCACAGTTAAACACCTTTGATTCATGCAGTACCATCTGCTTTTCTGCATTCGCCCACCCCATTCACGTGACTTATTGATTTACTTTTTAGTCCCACCCCAGCTCATGCAGAAAATCAGA
>Ga0256404_1007574_pt1 | contig 17036 bp, 14 predicted proteins | sample RumenRJG_01DNA_FD_185990 | JGI IMG/M metagenome (GOLD analysis project Ga0256404, IMG submission 185990) | Bovine rumen microbial communities from Lethbridge, Alberta, Canada - RJG_01 | ecosystem: Host-associated > Mammals > Digestive system > Stomach > Rumen | place: Canada: Alberta | collected...
CCTGATCCACGGATAACAGAGTGGCTAATGCCGGAGACTGTTCAATCGAGCTCTTGCCAGATGCCTTCAGAAACAATTGTGGCCCAGGGAATCCACCCCTTGACAAAGGGTCACTTCATAACAGGAGTAGAAAGCAGCACCGTTAATAACAATCCTGTAGGTTTTGAAAGTCTAAGCATAACCAATATGATAATGTAGATGAAATCGTTGATGCGGCAGTATCTTTTTTGGAACAGCAAGAAAACATGAGTGGGTTCCAGGCTATTTTGCCCGCTCCGCCATCAAAAAAGAACAGGGTATATTAACCGGCTTTTAAATTGCTGATGGTTTAGCTAAGAGACTTGGAATACCATACAAAACAGTCTTTTTATCTTCCCTGATGGAAGTACAAGTGGAAATGCAACGATAATATCTAATCACAACACTCATCATCATGGCATTTATATTCATCCAGTCGGCGCTGCCGGGCGATCTGTCGAGCAATGAGAGCAACTTCATTGTTCAGTTTCTGGTGGCAGTGTTTGATGTCGATGCGGGAAGTGTTGGTTTTGCAGTAAGGAAGTGTGCGCATTTCACAGAGTATTTGGTGCTGGGGATGAGCACGATGCTGCTGTTTAGCGAGGTGCGGCTGTCCGGGTTGATCGCATGGGCAGTGGGCGCGGCATATGCTGTGACGGATGAATTTCATCAGTGGTTCGTCGCCGGCAGGAGCTGTGAGGTCAGGGATATGTGCATCGATGCAGCGGGAGTGCTGTGCGGTGTGATGGTGGTTTGGTTGTGGAGGAAGAGTACTTGATTTATTGCTCGAACACTTTATTGAACATGTTGAAGCGTGTGCAGCCCATTTCAGTCCAATGCTGAACATCTTCGGCGGTTTCGATTTCGTAGCCGCCGATCTGCATGTTATAGGACTTGGCAAGTTCGATCGTTTCTTCGTTCATATATGTACAGGGGATAGAAATGCCGTCGAATCCTGCGCTGCCGGCTTCCTTGATCTTTGCCATGCGCTTCGTGCTGTCGCTTGTTCCGGTGCAATACCATACTTCGGTCGTATCGTGCTTCCGGAATTCCTTGAATTTCTTCAGCGTCTTCTGCTTTGAGGACATGACGTGGACACGGTGGTCCCCAACCAGTTCGATGACGTGCTTCACCGCACGGTCGGACAAGGCGTTTTTCACATCGATTTCTACGATGAAGTCACTCTTATCCTGCTCGGATGCTTCCCCGTAGATGCACTCCAGCGCTTCGTCAAGCGTCGGGATCTCCTGCGGGCCGTATTGCTCGATTCCGTTGACGTTTTGTTTGATTTTGCAGTCGGACCTGTTGTCGCGGTTGAGCTCGTCGGTATTCATCTCCTTGCCCGTTTTGCTCTGCAGATTCTCGTCGTGAAAGACGATGAGACAGGGCGTGCTTTCCTCGGATGTGGTGGTGGATTCCCAGATGTCAAGTTCGAGACCGCGAAAGCCGGCATCGACAGCTTCCCTGAAAGCGGGGAGTGTATTTTCGGGTGCGGAAACACAGTACCCCCGGTGAGCAATAAACATTGTGTAGTCGCTGCCCAGTTTGACGGTGACTTCGATGCTTTTTCGGAGTTCGTCGTTCTCGTCATATCCTTCGATCGTCGCGGTGCCGGTTTTTTTCGCGGTAATGATCCCATCAGAAGAAATGGAAGCGACAGATGATTTGGATGTGGTCCACCGTACGACGGGCAGTTCGCCGGTCTCCGGCTGCTCGAGCTCACAGGTGTGACCTGCGAGGATCGTCTCCTTATCATATTCCACAGAGTTGTCTTCCGATGACGCAGTTTCTTCTGATTCTTCGGCGTCCTCGGACTCTTCGCCCGGTTCGTGCTGAGTCAAGGAGTTTTCGCCGCTTACATCATTTGCGACCTCGTCCGCGAACGCGCTGGCCGGAAACGCGAAGATCAGGCAGAGTATCAGGATCACAAGAATCGTTTTTTTCTTCATAAATAAACCTCTTCCGGATGCGATGGTTCTGGCCCGACGCACCCATATGACAATGATAAGTCCTGCATTCCTTCGATTCAAGTTCGATTGAGAAGTCTAAACAGAATTAAAGTTTTGAGAGAAGGGAGTTCGTAGGGTCCGGTGTAAAAACGGCGTGTCTTTTTATATGCGAAAGCGGGTCTCACTCAGCGGAATATCCAGAAGTGTGCGCGGCTGCGCTTTTGACAGATTTTGCGCGTGGGGGACTATTTGTCAAGACGGCACCTGCATTTCCGTTAAGCAGCGCCTTGATGATCTAAATCTTTTGACACAAATCCTCCATTTCAGGACTATGTGTCAAAAGATTTTGTATTTGTGTCGATGAGTCTCTTCCTAACCACGCCTTGTTCACTCCCAATTGCGTTCCGTCCGCTGTTTCATTTGACAGATGGTATTCAGATTCGTTGTCTATGTCAAGAACATATAGGGAGGAGGATAGAAGATATGCGGCTTCAGTGACTGTCTGTTGACAATTAGTATCTGTATCCGAAAATCTGTCAAGTCCAGGTGGTTGTAGATACGATTGTTCTTGAAATAACACCAGTTATAGGGTATGGTAATAGCGTGAATTGCGGTACGTTTCTGCGGAGCGTACTTAAGGGAATCGGATGCGTCTGGTTCTCTTTTTTCATTTTCGCGGCAGTTTTCGGGATGGCATCCATAATCGTCATGTAGAAACTACTGGACGCTAATCCTAAAGGCTATAAGACATAAACGATTTCCCGCGGATTGAACAGGCGAGGAATGATCCCGGCGGTGTTGGATAATCCGCGGCTGATGACCAGTCGTCCGTCATGCACACCGGAGGTGAGCTTCGGCAGAAATCCCTGTCCGGGTGCGAAGAGACCTTGCCCAAAGATTCGCATCTGCCCGCCGTGGGCATGCCCGGCAAGTGCCAGATCGATATCATAATCTTTGAGCATAGGCCAGTATTCGGGATGATGTGTCAATAGAATTTTGTATCCCGGCTGCGAGGAGAATGCGTCCATCCAATCCAGATCGAGATGACTTTGCTTTATCAGCTCTTTGATTCTGGAACGTTGCATGTTCCACTGGGGATAGCGTAAATCAGAGCCGGCCCGGAACCTGCGGTATGCCGTTACAGACGCAGAGGTCAGGCCGCCAATACACAGACCATTCCAATTGATCCAGTTGTTGTCAAGAACGTTTACACCGGATGCTGTGATCGCTTCGATGTCATCGGGGTGGATCATCCATTCATGATTTCCGAGTGAAAAGAATGTCGGAGCTATATTGGCGCAGGCGGATAGGAAAGGGATCATGCGGCCAGCGAGAAGCGTGTTCTCATCTGTAGTATATCCATGCAGAATATCGCCTGCGACCGCGATCATATCCGGCTTTTGGTCACGCACATTCGAAAGAAACGAGAAATCTTTCTCGTGAAGATCCGTAAGCAGGCAAATGGATACCGGAGTATTCAGTTTGTAGATCGTCTCTCGCATTTTTTATTTCCTCTCAGGAAGATATTATACATTCTAAACCGGCTTGTTGGTAGGGGCAGGATCGAACGCGATCATTGCCCCCTAAACTCTGCTGGATTTCTTCTTCCTGACGCGGTAAACTCTTCATGAGAAGTGAACGATAACGTCACAACGGAGTTATACGACTGAAAGGTGAAACAACATGAAACGGGAAGTGCCTCTTAAAGTAACGATCGCACTGATCCCTCTGGCGATGGCGCTGTGCGCGTTCGGCATCTATCGCGGCGAGGTGGCAGTGGTGCTTGCCAAGGCAATCAAAATCTGCATGGAGTGTATCGGCCTTGGATAAGCGCGAACGGAAACCGGACGCGCGGCGTGCCGCGAGACTGCGTAAGGCCGTCCAGGCCGGATGGGGGATCCTGACAAACGCGTATGTCAACGGGTTCCTTCCGGGGAATCCCGTGATCTATCAGGGACCGCTGAAGCAGCTTTGTGTGCCGGGCATGAACTGTTATTCCTGTCCGGGCGCGCTGGGATCGTGCCCGATCGGATCCATGCAGGCAATCTTTGACGGCAGGACGAGAGGCATTGCGGCCTATGTGATCGGCTACCTGGCCATCATCGGGCTGCTAGTCGGACGGTTCATCTGCGGGTGGCTCTGTCTGTTCGGTCTGATCCAGGAACTGTTGTATAAGATCCCGACGCCGAAGCTGACCGTGCCGCAAAAGCCGGATCAGATCCTGCGGTATCTGAAGTATCTGATTCTGCTGGTCCTGGTGTTTCTGCTGCCGTTCTTTTACCGCAGCCAGTACGGGGTCGGAGAACCGTTTTTTTGCAAGTATATCTGTCCGGTAGGGACACTGGAGGGAGGCGTCCCGCTCGTTCTGCTCAACAGCATGCTGCGGGGAGCGCTCGGGTGGCTGTTTCGGTGGAAGTTCCTGCTGCTAGTTCTCTGCGTTGCGGCATCGATCTTTATCTACCGCCCGTTTTGCAAATACATCTGCCCGCTGGGAGCCTTCTACGGACTTTTCCAGAAGGTGAGTCTGATCCGCATGCGCGTCGATCGGGAAGCGTGCGTAGACTGCGGCACCTGCGCTAAAACCTGCAAGATGAACATAGACCCGCATGCGACGCCAAACAGCAACGAATGCATCCGATGCGGCGCCTGCACCAAGGCCTGTCCGATGCACGCGCTGGCGATGGGAATCGGTCCCGGGCAGGAGGATAGAACCAGCGAACAGTACAATTGATTCCGACGGCAGAACGATAATGAAAGAGAGCAAGAAGATGATGACCCTAAAATACAATACGGTATTCCGCAGCGCAGCAGCGATATTCCTCACTCTGGCGATGATCGTCACATTCATTCCGTCCATGAGCGAAACTGTGTATGCGGTTGAGGTCGCGCAGCCACCGTCATCAGGTACATATGTCGAGGTCAGCGCGTTTAATACAGTGGATACAGAATACGGCTTGATATCCGGCAAGACCCCGCAGGCTGTGTATTTCGGCACCAATGGAGATTCCGGCGCCTACGGAAGCACCGCGCAGAAACAGAAGTGGTGGATCGCAGGATTTGACAGCAGCGGTCTTGTGCTCGTGTGCGATCCGCGGCAGCCGCTGAAAACACAGCAGAGGTTCAGCAACGCCACAGTATCAGTAGATTACCGTTCCGGGTATGGCACTTATGAGAGTGTGCCTGCGAACGAACTGTATCCCAACCACTACGGCGCCAGCGATATCCGGAGCGCATTAAGAGACCTTGCGGTGGACAAGTCCTATTTCACGTTGACTGAGCAGAACATGATGAAGGAAACGACCGTCTACACTTATGACTTTCCGAACAATGCGGCCTATTACACGACGGACACACTGTATCTGGCTGCTGGCTGTCACAGAGGTGAGGAAATTACCGTCGGGCAAAATGCTGTTGACCCCGATACCAGTAAAAACGGTAATGAACGGGTTGACAACGGACTGAAGATCGGATTGAAAAGAGGCGGCCTAAACGGAAGTCCGTTTACGGATAGTGAAAGAAACAGTTTCTGGACGCGTTCAGCTGAAGACTATGGCGGCAATTACGCGCTTCAGGCCATCACCGATAATATGCTCCAGGATGGCACAGTCAATGATTTCAGAGCCGTCGTTCCGGCCTTTGCATTCGATACGTCCACAGTTTTGTTCGCTTCTTCCGCGCCGGCCGGTGAAACATATTACGACGCGATAGAGAAAAACGAACCCATGACCTTCCGCTGCGACGGGACGGACAGGATCAACAGTGCAGCATCTTTCACGGGGAACTCCGTTTCTGTGGAATACGATGATTCGGATACGGATCTTTATCTGTATGTGCAGGGCAGCGGCAGCGCAGGCGACTGGGTCTTTTCGCAGAAAATAGAAGGAGAAGCAGAATTCCCGGCTTCTTACATCCATTCCGGCACGAATCTGACCAACTGCAACGTATGGCTGGAATCCGTGGAAGATGGTATCGCCTACGCCAAACCGGCGAGTTACACCGGCGCGTTTCCGCCGCCGCTTTACGGCATTGTATCCCCGCCGGCCGCAAAGAGTTATACCTACACCGGCAAGCCGGTCAGAGGCGCAAGAGCAGGGAAAGGATATGCGCTTTCCGGACCGGTCACCGGGACTTCCGTGGGATCATACATCGCCACCGCAACCCTGCAGAACGGCTATCTCTGGTCCGATGGGACGATAACTCCGAAGAAGATCAAATGGCGAATCGTCAAAGCGGCAAACCCGATGAAGCTGAAACCGAAGACCGCGACCGTCAGGAAATCAAAGGTCAAAAAGAAGACGCAAAAGCTGGCGCGCTACAAGGTCCTGACCTTTACGAAGAGCGCCAAAGGCAAGGTGACTTACAGGAAACTCAGCGGCTCCTCGAGACTGAGCATCGCCAAGACGACCGGTCAGGTGACGGTCAAGAAGAAGACAAAGAAGGGGACCTATAAGATCAAAGTGAAGGTCACTGCGGCAGGCACGTCGTCTTATAAGGCTTTGAGTAAGAACGTTACGGTGACAGTGAAAGTGAAGTGAGTGAACTGAAAGAACAAGATGGTAATTATTGACAAATTCGTTTCGAATATCTATACTGTTTCCTGAGGGGCAAAGTTGGGAAAGGAGATTTTTTTATGAAGTATAGGTATCCGTTTACGAATGAGATTGTATTTGCCTTGGTCATGCAGGATAAGGAGATTTGCAGGGGATTCCTACAGCTGATTTTTCCAGAAAAGAAGATTCGTGATTTGAAACTGCATGAGGCGCATGTTGATGTTGAGAAAACGATTATTGTCGGACTCGAGTCCAGAAAGGTAAGGTTTGATGTCCTCTTTGAGGACAGTACCGAATGGTACGATATCGAAATGCAGTGCAGAAATGAGCACAACATTCCGAAACGCAGCCGCTACTCGCATGGCATCATGGATGTCAATATGCTGAAACCCGGACAGGACTTTAATGAACTCAAGGCAAGTTATGTCATATTTCTTTGTTGCTTTGATCCTATTGGTAATGGAGACGCAGTTTACAAATTCAGTATGAAGGCGGATGAAACATACTTGCCGCTCAACGATGAAAGTTATACAATTATGCTGAACAGTCAGGCAGAGCCGGCGAGGACGCCGGAGCCGCTGGGAGAATTGTTCAGGTATATGAATGAATCAGTCGTTGCAAATGATAATACACTGATTCACCAGATCGACGATTCGGTCGGATCCTGGAACACGGGAGAGGGGGTGAACGTTATTCTGACATTGTCACATGAGATTTCGATCAAAGAAGAACGGGCCCGCAAGCAAGGATATGAAGAGGGGCACTTAGAGGGTCTGGAAAAGGGGCTCGAAGAAGGCCGCGAAAAAGGCCGCGAAGAAGGCCGCGAAGAAGGCCGCGAAGAAGGCCGCGAAGAAGGCCGCGAAGAAGGCCGCGAAGAAGGCCGAAGGGAAGGTCAGGTCAATATAGCAAAAAAACTTAAGGAAAGCGGTATTACCGCAGACATGATTGCTAAGTGCACAGGAATATCCATAGAGGAGGTCCAGAATCTATAGCAACCATTTGTTCACGCACAAGCTCCGGAGTTGACACCGGGGCTTGTTTTTTGCTGACTGGATTCAGTTTTCGCCTTCTTTTCGCAGTTGGTCAAATAAGGTATAATGAGCTTGCACTATATGCAGAAAACGAAAAGGAGAAACACAATGTACGATGTCCTGATTATCGGAAGCGGCGTCAGCGGTGCGTCATGCGCCTACATGCTTTCGAAATACGATCTGAAGATCGCTGTCCTGGACAAGAGCAACGATGTCGCAAGCGGCACAACGAAGGCGAACAGCGCGATCATCCACGCGGGGTTCGATCCGGCGCCGGATACGCTCATGGCGAAGCTGAACGTGCGGGGCGTGGAGCTGGCGAAGGAGATCGCGGCCAAGCTCGATGTGCCGATCGATCATTGCGGCAGCCTGGTCCTGGCCTTTGACGATGGCGATCTGGAACACGTCCGCAAACTCTACGACCGCGGATGCAAAAACCACGTACCCGGGTTGGAAATCCTGGATAAGGAGCAGCTGCATGCCCTCGAGCCCGGCATTTCAGACGGGGCAGTGGGGGCTTTGCATGCGCCGTCGGCGTGCATCATCAATCCGTGGGAGTATTGTCTGGCCATGCTGGAGACCGCAGTCGTGAACGGCGCGGAGCTGTTCCTGAACACGGAAGTGACGGGAATCGAGGACTGCGGGGATTTTGTTTCGGTGAAGACGAGCGGCGGGACCTTCGAAGCGAAGTACGTGCTGTCGGCGGCCGGCGTCCACGCAGGCGACGTGCGGGGGCTAGTCGAGGAGCCGCCCTATGAGATCGTGCCCACCCGCGGGCAGTACTTCCTGCTGGACAAAGAGGAAGGAACACGGGTCCGGCATACGATCTTCCAGTGCCCCAATGAGAAGGGCAAGGGAGTCCTGGTTTCCCCGACGGTCGATGGGAATCTGATCGTCGGACCGGACGCCAATGTGGGCGACGCGGATGACACGTCCACCGACAAGGAAGGGCTCGACGCCATCAAGGAAGCTGCGGTGAAGAGTGTGCCTGGAATCAATTTCCGGATGAACATCCGCAACTTCGCAGGCGTGCGGGCCAACTCGGACCAGAGTGATTTTGTAATAGAATGGAGCGCTGCGTGTCCGCACTTTCTGGACATTGCGTGCATCAAGTCGCCGGGACTGACGGCAGCGCCGGCCATCGGAGAATACGTGGTGGAGATGCTCGCCGCGAATGGGCTGGAGCTTACGGAAAAATCGCAGTTTACGGACCGGCGGAAGCGGCCGCGGCTCGGTGATGTGAGTGAAGAGGAGCGGAACCGGCTGATCCAGGAGGATCCGCGGTACGGACGCATCATCTGCCGCTGCGAGCAGGTGACAGAAGGAGAGATCGTTGCTGCGCTTCACACGCCGATCCCGCCGACGACTATCAACGGCGTCAAGCGCCGGGTGGGCTCAGGCATGGGACGGTGCCAGGGCGGATTCTGCACGCCGAAGGTCCATGAGATCATCGCGCGGGAATCCGGATTGGATATGCTGGAGGTCTGTCTGGAGGAACCGGGCAGTGAAATATTGAAATACAGGTCAAAAGAAAATGAGTGAGAAACAATACGAACTGATCGTGATCGGCGGAGGTCCTGCGGGACTGGCTGCCGCGCATAGCGCATGGGAAAACGGCCTGCGCTCCATACTGATCATTGAGAGAGACAAATACCTAGGCGGGATCCTGAACCAGTGCATCCACAACGGGTTCGGCCTGCACCATTTCAAGGAAGAACTGTCGGGGCCGGAATACGCGGACCGTTTCATCCGGCTGGTAAACGAAACCGGCATTGAAGTGATGACGGACACGATGGTCCTGAACGTTACGCCGGAGCATGAAGTGTATGTGTCCAATACGGAAGGGTTCTCCGTGCTGCGCGCGAAGAGCGTGGTCCTGGCCATGGGATGCCGTGAGAGAACCAGAGATTCTGTCGGCATTGCGGGCACTCGTCCGGCGGGTGTGTACACGGCTGGGTCGGCTCAACTGTACATGAACATCCTCGGCTACTCCGTCGGCAAGCGGGTCGTTGTGCGCGGGACCGGCGACATCGGCCTGATCATGGCGCGCCGGATGAAGCTGGAGGGGGCGGAGGTCCTCGCCTGCATCGGCGCCAGCGATCATCCGGACGGGCTGGCGCGAAATGTGAACCAGTGTCTGGTGGACTACGACATTCCGCTGCTTTTGCGTCATACGATTACGGAAATCCGGGGCAAAGACCGGGTGGAACAGGTGGTCGCCATGGAGGTGGACGAACACAGAAATGTGATCCCGGGCACGGAGAAGGTCTTTGATTGCGATACACTGCTGCTGTCCATCGGACTGATTCCGGAGAACGAGCTGAGCAAGAAGGCGGGCATCGAGCTGGACCGCCGGACAGGCGGAGCCGTGGTCTACGAAAATAATGAGACTTTGACGCCGGGTATCTTCGCCTGCGGCAACGTGCTGCACGTCCATGACCTGGTGGATTTTGTAACCGAAGAAAGCATCCGGGCGGGAAAGTCCGCCGCGGAGTATGTGCTGGGCGGCGCCGGTGTTGCTGCGGGCGCTGTCGATGGTGCTGGAGCTGCTGCGGGCGGTGCCGGTGGTGCTGCGGGCGAACCGACGCTGCAGATCACCAACGGTGAGAGCGTGAAATACACCGTGCCGATGATGGCGCACCTGTCCAAGCTTGAGAAAAGCCTGGAGATTTTCTTCCGTGTGACGAAGGTGTTCGGGGAAGGTTCCCGCGTGGTCGTCACCCAGGGAGACAAACAGATCGCGGCGTTCAAGCGGCCGTACATGATCAACAGCAAGATGGAGAAAATCAAGATACCGGTGAAACTGCTGGAAGGCGTCGACCCGGCGGACGGACCGTTGGTCGTGCGCGCAGAAGAGGTGGACGCGGAACCAGCCGTAGCGACTGATAAACGTGAAACGGATGAACTAGCAAAAGGAGGTGCCGAGCATGCGTGAGGTCATTTGTATCGTGTGTCCGAAAGGATGCCATCTGCAGGTTTCGCAGAATGCGGAGACTGGTGAATATGAAGTGCGGGGTGCCACCTGCGACCGCGGCATGGATTACGGCATCAACGAAGTGACCAATCCGGTCCGCGTTCTGACCTCTACCGTTCGGATCGAGGGCAGCGCGCTGGTGCGGTGCCCGGTGCGGACGAACGGATCTATTCCGAAGTCGAAGATTTTCGAGAGCATGGAAGAAATCAACCGCGTGAGCCTGCAAGCGCCTGTTCGAGTTGGGGATGTAGTGATCGAGGACATCGCCGGGACCGGTGTGGAACTGATCGCGACAAGGAGTGTGGACTGAGAAGTGGCCGGATAAGGCTGACTGAGGCGGCTGATTCGCTCGGTTTCGTGCAAGAAACGGGGCACAATCCCGCGTATCCTTCACAGACGGACCATCTTGTGAGAGAAGAGCGGAAAGGATCCGCGTATCTTTCACGCGGTGAAAGTACAGAGGCAATAATCGCTTCTTCTCTAACAAAAGCAAGGAAAAGACCCGTTTCAGGCTAGATCTGTGCAAGATAAGAGGAAAGATCCTTTGAATCTTTCACAAACAGGCCATCTTGTGAGAGAAGAGAGGAAAAGATCCGCGTATCTTTCACATGGTGAAAGTACAGAGGAAATAATCGCTTCTTCTCTCATAACAGCAAGGAAAAGACCCGTTTCAGGCTAGATCTGTGCAAGAGGCGAGATAAAATCATTTGATTCTTGCACAAAGCAATACGAGTCAGCGCATTCCTGTGGATATGCCTGATGGATAAGTCACTGATCCGGCCGCTGGGCCTTCCGACAGGGCCCGCGGCCTGCGACTTACCCACAGCCATACCCACAGTAATGTGCATGAAAGTAAGAAAGATAGAACTGCAATGAATGTGATCTTTGACATGGACGGTGTCATCTTTGACACGGAGCGTTTGTATTTGGAATGCATCCGCCCGGCGGCAGAGAAGTACGGGCTTGCCGGATTCGATGAGGTAGCTCGCGCCTGCATCGGGCGAACGGATGTGGAGACGAAGAAGCTGATGCGGAAGGCGTTCGGCGAAGACGCTCCGCTGGAAGCGGTCGAGCAGGAAGCGTTCAAGGTGTTTCAAAAGCGGTATGAAGAGGATGGACTGCCGGTGAAGGATGGCGCGGTGGAGCTTCTGGAGTATCTGAAGCGCGCAGGCGCCAGGATCGCGATCGGCTCATCCACAGCACATGATGTCGTGGAAATGGAACTGCGGGATGCGGGGCTTTTGCAGTATTTTGATGCGCTTGCCTGCGGGGACATGGTGGAGCACAGTAAGCCGGAACCGGATGTGTTCCTGCTGGCCGCCGAGATGCTGCTCGGCGCGGAGGGGCAGGCGGCGCCGGGAAGCTTGCAGGAGACAATCGCGGACTGCATCATCATCGAAGACTCGTTCAACGGAGTGATCGCTGCGCGGCGGGCTGGAGCGACCGTATTTATGGTGCCGGATCTGCTGGAACCGACGGAGGAGATCCGGGCGATGGCGGACAAGGTGTTCGGGTCGCTGATCGAAGTGAAAGAGTGGCTGGAAGAGCAGACTGCAGTAGGTTAGGGAAGGCAGAGAGGAAATAGCAGCATGATCAAAAACGTGATCTTGGACATTGGCAGAGTGCTGATCGGATTTGAGTGGATGGAGTATATTCACAAATTGTTTGACGATGAGACCGCGCAGAAGGTGACGGATGCGCTTTGGAAGACACATTACTGGTGGGAGCTGGATCGGGCAGTACTGAGTGAGGAAGAAATCCTGGAACTGTTCTACAGCGCAGGACCGGATGTGAAGAATGAGAGCAAGGAGGCCTTTGACCGGATCGGTGAATGCATGACCCGGTTTGAATACGCGATCCCCTGGATCGAAGAACTGAAAGAACGCGGATACCGGGTCTACTATCTGTCCAATTACTCCGAGCACCTGATGCGGGCGAACCCGGACGTTTTGGATTTCCTGCCCCACATGGACGGGGGCGTGTTTTCCTGTTATGTGAAGCTGATCAAGCCGGATCCGGAGATCTACCGGACGCTGATGGATAAGTATGACCTTAAAGCCGAGGAGTGTCTGTTCATCGACGACCGGGAGGACAATGTCGTCGCGGCCAGGGAGCTTGGTATGCAGGCAATCCGGTTCGAGAACTATGAACAGGCGCGGGAAGCAATAGTATGATATAATCTCATTGCCGAACAATTTCTGTAGAAATGTATGCTTGGAGAGAAAGCCCATGAAGAGAGCTGCTGGAATATTGATGACAATGCTTTTAGCTTTTGCGTTGTCATTTTCTTTTGCCTTTGCGGAAGAAGGAGAGACCGAAGCGGCATCGGATGCACAACCGGTGAAGGAAGAAACGGAGGAGTTGCCCGTAGGCGGGTGGTCGCCGACCGAGGCAATCTATGTTCCGGAAGATTTTGATCTTGCCGTAGACACAGAGGACGCGGGAGACACCGGCAAGAAGAAAAAGATTCGCAATATCATCAATGCAGACCAGAATTCCGTGTTTGTGAAGGGTACGTCGGCGGTAGGATACAATGCACTCACGCAGGCACAGAAACAGGTCTACAATACGATCGATGAAGCTGCGACTGCGTTTATGAATGCTGAAGAAGATCTGCAGCCGACGAGCGGTAAATATTATTTCGGGAAAGTGGCGTTCGGTGATAAGGGAATCACACAAGATCAGGCGCTGCAGGTTTTTTACGCATACGACTACGATCACCCCGGATACTACTGGATCAGTAACCGAATCTGGTACAGCTCCTCGTATTTATACCTTTGCACGGAAGAAGAGTACGCAAAGGTCAGCACGAGACAGGCGATCAATTTGCTGGTCAGCAGCGGAGTGAAAGAGTATGCGCGTGCAGCCGAAAGCGGTACGAATACACTGGACAAGATCGCGATCGTCCATGACTGGATCGTCAATAGTATCGATTACGCTTACAAAAGTGACGGATCGACACCGGAGTCGGAGAAATGGGCACACAGTGTCCATGGAGTGTTTGATCCGAATCACAGGGCAACTGTGTGTGAAGGATATGCAGACTCCTTCGCCCTGGTCATGAACTATATGGACATCCCGAATTACTATATTGTCGGTACTGCTGGCTCCGGTGGGGCCGGCAGCGGTGGAGGCCATGCATGGAATGCGGTTTCTGCTGATAACGGAGCCACTTATATGTACATGGATCTGACTTGGGATGACTTTGGCGGGGACCAGGGATATGCGTATAAGTATTTCGGTATGCCGAAAACGGATTTTGAAACAACGCACTTCAAATACGGCCCGACTGGTACGGGCAGCAAGTGGCTCTATGATATTTCCGAAATACTGAGCGACAGCGCTGCAGAGACGTATTATATGAAAGGCGGACTCTATTATGATGGCGGCGGTCAAAGCGCGGAGGCTTTTGCAGCGGCAGTTGTTTCCAAAGCCGCACGTGCCGGCGGCTGGGTTTCGTTTATGTGCCCGGATAAAAACAGTTTAGTCGCGGTTGCTGACGAACTGGATTCAAAATACAGCTATTACACCACCTCATACAAAGGCACCGCCTACTATTATAAGGTGACTGCAATTGGCGGAACCCATACCCATTCCTGGAGTGAACCAGCCTATACCTGGACGCCGGATAAAAGCACCGTCACTGCCGTGCGCATCTGTCAGGCAGCAAATTGCGATGTCGGAGCAGAAATGGAGACAGTGAGCACCACGCCGCAAACGACAGACGCGACCTGCATCCAGAACGGCCGTATCTTATATGAAGCGACGTTTGAGAATACGGCGTTTGCTACACAGACAGAGGAAAAGACCATCCCTGCGCTGGGGCATGACTATAAAGAAGTGCCAGGAAGCGCTGTTGCTGTGACCTGCACCACGGACGGGAAGGAAGCGGATCAGAAGTGCAGCCGCTGTAACGATGTGATAACCGGAGAGACCATCAAGGCACCCGGCCATAACTATGAAGAAGTGGAAGGAAGTGCTATTACTGTGACCTGCACCACGGACGGGAAGGAAGTCGATCAGAAGTGCAGCCGCTGTAATGATGTGATAACCGGAGAGACTATCAAGGCACCGGGCCATAACTATGAAGAAGTGGCGGGAAGTGCTGTTGCTGTGACCTGCACCACGGACGGGAAGGAAGCCGATCAGAAGTGCAGCCGCTGTAATGATGTGATAACCGGAGAGACCATCAAGGCACCGGGCCATAACTATGAAGAAGTGGCGGGAAGTGCTGTTGCTGTGACCTGCACCACAGACGGGAAGGAAGTCGATCAGAAGTGCAGCCGATGCGATAGTGTGATATCCGGAGAGACAATCACCGCGCTGGGGCATGAGTGGGGTGAGCCCGTCTACCAGTGGGCGGGCGACAAAAGCACACTGACAGCTACCAGATACTGCGCTCATGATGTGAACCGTGAACACGTTGAAACGGAAACCGTCGGTGTGACCGAAGCAATTACAGAGGACTCTACTTGTAGTAAGGAAGGCGTACGGACATACACCTCCGGTGCGTTTAAGAATCCGGCATTTGAAGTTCAGACGACAATAGAAGCAATTGCCATGGAGGACCACACCCCAGCAGAGCCTGTTGAGGAGAACAGGATAGAACCGACCTGCACGTTGCCGGGCAGTTATGATCTTGTTACACGCTGCGCAGTCTGCACCGCAGAACTTAAGAGGGAAAGCGTGAGCATCGAAGCGCTGGATCACGATCTCATTTCCCACGAAGCGAAAGCACCTACCTGCACACGCAGCGGATGGGAAGAATACGAGACTTGTTCGAGGTGTGATTATTCTTCAATGAAGAAAATCGCAGCGATGGGCCATATCTGGCAGCATGTCAAGGTCAAAGCAGGATTACTAAAAAACGGCAGCGAGTACGATCGGTGTAAGACCTGTGGCGCGAAGAAAAATGTTAAGACCCTGGTAGGCTATGCAACGTACTACGTCAAGGGGTTCAAGGTCGCAAGCGGCAAGAAGTCCTTCACAGCCAAGTGGGCTAAGCAGACCAAGGCAAAACAGAAGAAGTTCAGTGGATACCAGATCCGCTACTCATTGAAGTCCGGCATGGGCGGTGCGAAGTACGCATACGCCGGCAAGGCGTCTAAATCAAAGACGATCAAAAGGCTGAAGGCGAAAAAGTATTACTACATTCAGGTTCGTACTTACACGAAGTCCGGTGGAAAGACCTTCTACTCCAAGTGGTCTGCGAAGAAAAAAGTCAAGACAAAATAGTATTAAATGCCGGAAAGGGTTAGAGGAACAAACCGATTGAGTTCTTTTATCGTACAGGCAATCGGATTTGTTGGAGTCTGCTTCTTCATCATTTCCTATCAGATCAAATCAAATAAGTTGCTGTTTCTGATGCAACTGCTCGGAACAGCTATGTTTTGCTGTCAGTTCCTGTTGCTCGGCGCGACCAGCAGAGCTGCCAACCTGATTGGCATCATTGTGCGGAATGCACTTCTGATGAAGTACCGCGAATGGGCCTGGATCCGGTCGAAGTGGACGGAGGCAGTCTTCCTGCTGTTTTTTACGGGAGTATTCATCGCCACCTGGCAGGGGTACTCAACGAATCCATTACCCTGGCCTCCATCCTGATATCCATCCGGCGCTATGGTTGGAAGGCGATGGGACGTTCGGATTCGGGGTTTTAACACAAACGATGTGCGGCGATATTATACAGATACCGTGACTCGGTGCAGGTCATGTCCTGTCTTTCGGGGCACAGTCCAGAACTTCGGAATGTCGTAGTTTTTGCCCAATAACAGGATAATAACTACGACTTTTTTTATTGGCGCAGCCGCGCCGCACTCGTGCTGGGGATTAGCAAGGTGTCCATAGGAGTTACAACTGAAACAAATCGTAGTTTTAAGACAGATCCGTGACAAAAACTACGACTCGATGCCCTTAGCAGGCTCACGACAACCTCATGAAATCACTGCAAACGAGATGACATAGAAGAAAATCGTAGTTATCATCCACTTTTGAGACAAAAACTACGACATTCCGAAATCTGCGTGCATACGGAGAGCACAGATCGACCCAAAGCCGAGAAATTAGATGCGGTTTTGCCGCATCTTTTGCTTGTAATACGATTGCTTTTGTAGTACAATTCCAGTGTATGAGCGCGCTGACGTAGCTCAGTCGGTAGAGCACCTCATTGGTAATGAGGAGGTTCGGCGGTTCAAGTCCGCTCGTCAGCTCCAACAAGTGCTGTCCCGGGGACGCCCGGGACAGTGTGCATGTTTAGAGAACATGCGCCATGTATAATAACGTTATTTTACAGGAGGAAAAATCAAAATGGCAAAAGAGAAATTCGAAAGAACTAAGCCGCACATCAACATCGGAACGATCGGTCACGTTGACCACGGCAAGACAACTCTGACAGCAGCCATCACAAGCGTACTGAACAGAAAGTACGGCCTGGGCGGCGACGTAGCATTCGACGAGATCGACAAGGCTCCGGAAGAGAAGGAAAGAGGAATCACCATTTCCACAGCGCACGTAGAAT
>Ga0256404_1007575_pt1 | contig 17035 bp, 12 predicted proteins | sample RumenRJG_01DNA_FD_185990 | JGI IMG/M metagenome (GOLD analysis project Ga0256404, IMG submission 185990) | Bovine rumen microbial communities from Lethbridge, Alberta, Canada - RJG_01 | ecosystem: Host-associated > Mammals > Digestive system > Stomach > Rumen | place: Canada: Alberta | collected...
GTCACGGCGGACATGCAGGCAAGGCCGCTCTGCTGCGACTTCTGCTCGATAAAGGAGAGCGGCAGGATCAACGGGCCCTACATCTCGGCTGACAGCGGGTACCTCCGGGAGATTGAGGAGGCGGAGAAGAGGCGCGCGGAGGAAGACGCGCTCCGGGAGAAAAGCCTTAAGGACGGGAGCTGAGGCTCCCGGGGACAGCAGGCAAAATGATGAGGGAAGGCTGAGGCCTTCCCTTTTTTTATAGGAAAGAGGCTCAGGCCTTCTCCGCGATGATGAGCGTGTGGCCGAGCCCGAGGCCGTCACGGGCGGATCTCACCCTGAAGCCAGCGGCAGCGAGGCACTCCATGAACTCACCTGAATTGAAGAAGCGGGAGACGCCGTTCGCGATGGCGGTGAAGTAGAGCGAGCACTCGTCAACGACAAGGGCCGCGGTGTCCCTCCTCTGCCTGTCCCCGAATATCTCGTTCACCGCGAGGACCGCTCCGTCCTCCATGGCCCCGCGCACGAGGCTCAGGATCTGAACGGCCTGCTCATTGCTGAAGCAGTCGAGGAACTGGCTCATCCACCAGACGTCAATGCCCCGGGGAAGGTCCGCGGGTGAGGACTTCAGGATGTCGCAGGGATTGAGCGCGATACGGTGCTCCATGCCGGCCGCGGCGATTCTCTCCTTCGCGGCGGCGCACTGCTCCGGGAGATCCGCGATGGTCACATGAACCTCCGGATCAAACGCGGCGGCCGCCAGCGCGAACTTCCCGGTGTTGCCGCCGACGTCGCAGACGCTCCTGAAGGAGGTCTCCTTCTTCAGGATCGGAAGCTCCTCCTCGAACACATGGTCCGAGTAGAAGTGATCGTAGTCAAACCAGCTCTTCCTCACGGGCTCCGGGAGCGTCTCAAGCAGGGGATAGATGGTGGAGGCGGTCTCCGAGAATGTCCTGAGGCCCGCGGGCTTCCCTGTTCTCAGGGACCCGGTGAGGGAGAGGAGCCCCTCCGCGCAGACATCGGCGGAGAAATTGAGGTTCACCTCCGTCATCCGGTCAGTCGCGAGGTAGAGCCCGGTCTTTGTGAGGCTCCAGCGCGCGTCATTCCCTGTCTCTCCTTCCTCGCGGTACACCATGTCGGCGCGGTGCGCGGCGTCGATGAGGACCGATGCGGCATAGAAGGATACTCCCGCCTTGTCCGCGAGCTCCCTCTTCGTGAGGCCCGTGTCAGAGTCTGCGAGCAGGCGGAAGAAGCCGAGGTCGCGCATCGCCTTCGCCGCGGCGAAGATGAAGGGCGCGAGCGCTATGAAATTTGCCTTGTGCAGCGCCTCCGGGGCGCGCTCGTCATTGAAGTGCCTTACTGTCATCCCTGTCCTTCCTGTGAACTCCTGCCGGCCTCCTGATCCGCTCCGGCAGCGAAGAGCTCAAGTATATCGCAGTCCCTGATCTTTCCCATGCTGCTCTCGGGGAAGCGCTCCACAAAGCGCCACGAGCGGGGGATCTCCAGGGGATCAAGCACGGACCTGAGGCTTTTCCGGAGCGCAATCTCAAACTTCCCTGCGCCAAGCGAGGAGAGGGAGTCCCGGCCTTTGTCCGTAAGGATCGCGGCGCACCCGATCTCCTCGCGTCCGCCGCGGATCAGCCTCACTGATCTTGACTCCCTTATCCACTCATGTCCCCTGAGGCAGGCGTCGACGTCATCAAGCGATATGAGGTTGTCCTCAATCTTCACCGCCCTGCCGGACCTCCCGCGGAGGGTGAAGCGCCCGTCCGGAGCCCCCTCCGCGAGATCGTCCGTGCGGAAGAGGTGCCCGCCCCTCGCGTAGGGGGACTGCACGCAGAGCGTGCCGTCACTTACCGTCGCGAAGTTCCCGGGAAGGGGCTTCCAGGCGCCGGAGCCGCCCAGTCCCGTCCTTGAGGCGAACGCGCCGGTCTCGGTGCTCCCGTAAATCTCGGTAACCTGTGAGCCGAAGGCCTTCTGTGCAAGCTCCCCAGCGAACTCCGGGAGAAAGCCTCCCGCCGACATCACGGCGGCGGCCTCCGTCCGCCTCGTGCCGTCGAGGCGCTTGAGGAACGCGGGGGACGTCACGATGAAGGGAATGCCCGCCATCGCACTGAACTCCTCCTCGTAGACCGCGCACCTCACCGAGGCGGGGAGCAGCGTGAGGAGCGGCATCATCACCCGGAACGCGAGGCCGAAGGCATGGCGGCAGGGCACGGTGGCGCAGGCGAAGTCTGCGCGGGAGAGCGGCTCCGAGAGCAGGCGGAAGGCGGCCCTCGCCTCAAGGAAGAGATCCGAGAACGTATGGGTTACAAGCTTCGGCGCTCCGGTGGAGCCAGAGGTGAACATCATGTAGGGGGAGGTGTCGGAGACCGGCGGCATCGCGCCCCTCGGCTCGTACTCAGCCGCGAGCATGGCGATGCTGAAGGTGCCGTCCCTCCCTGATACGGCTCCGTCCTCCGCGAGGACCGCGTCAAAAAGCCTCGAGCACCTCGAGAGGTAGCCCTCTGAGACCGAGGCGGGGAGGACCGGTACGGTGCCGGCGGCGGCGCAGGCAAAGAAGGCGGTCTCAAAGAGCCAGGTGTCGTCAGTTACGATGGCGGCGCGGCTTATCCCGCGGGAGGAGAGAAAGGAGGCTAGCGCATGCACGTCGCGCCGGAGGTCCGAGAGCCTCTTCGCGCCGCCGCCCCTCAAATCCCTGGAAATCACCGCGCTGCCGTGCTCAGTCCCGCGGAGGAGAGCGTCAGCAGAGCTGAACATGAGAGATCTGTTAATTTTGCCACCCCGCCATGATGAAACACAGCGGGATTATACAGCACCCGGAAAACAGGCATGATCACCCTGAGGTGTTAAGGGAAGGACAATGACAGGAATGACCCGGCAGGTCCGTCAGCGCTGTACTGGGTTTACGGGGCAGGCATGTGCAGCCGCAGCCAGTCTGACGGCTGTCGGGCCGCATTGGAAAAACGGACAGAAATGCCCGGAATCATGTTGGAAAAACGGACAAAATCGCCTGAAATCATGTTGGAAAAACGGACAAAACAGCATAAAATCATGTTGGAAAAACGGACAAAACAACGCAAGACAATATAAAGAAAACCTGCATGCCAATGATTTACCGCAAAATTGACTCCTACCTGGAGTACTTTTACAGGGAGACCAAAATGGCCCTGCTTCTGGACGGGGCCCGCCAGGTCGGCAAGACCACATCCATACGCCATTTCGGGGCGACGCATTTCAAAAGCTTCATAGAGATCAATTTTGTCAGAACACCTGAGGCCGCAGGGCTCTTCCGCAGCGCGGCCGGCGCTGATGAGATCATCACAAGGCTCTCTGCCTTTGCCAGAAGGCCGTTAATCCCAGGGCAGACTCTGGTGTTCTTTGACGAGGTTCAGAAATGCCCGGAGATCGTCACTGCCATCAAGTTCCTGGTGGAGGAAGGCAGCTACCGCTACATTCTGAGCGGCTCGCTTCTGGGGACAGAGCTCAGGGGGCTAAGCTCTGCTCCTGTCGGCTTTATGGGCATCAGGAGGATGTATCCTCTCGATTTGGAGGAGTTCCTGCGGGCCCTTGGCGTACAGGACAGGGTATTCAGCGCACTGCGCGAGTCGTTTGAGGAAGGAAGGCCCGCTGACAGCGTCATACACGGGAGGCTCATGCAGCTTTTCCGGCTGTATCTCCTGGTCGGCGGCATGCCGGCCGCGGTTGCCAGGTACCTGGAGCACAACAATCTGCAGGAGGTCCTTACTGTCCAGAAATCCATCATAGAGCTATATAAGCTGGATATCTCGCAGTACGACCCGGACAGGAAACTCTATATTGACGAGATATTCAGCCTGATCCCGTCAGAGCTCAACGCGAAAAACAAACGGTTCATACTGAAGCACCTCAATGAGAACTTCAAGTTCAGCCGCTTCCGGGACAGCTTTCTCTGGCTCTCTGCCGCGGGCGTGGCACTTCCGGTGTACAACTCCGAGGAGCCTGTGGCTCCGCTAATCCTGTCAAAGTCCCGCAACCTTTTCAAGCTCTTTGAGAATGATGTGGGGCTGCTTGCCTCAGAGTACGCTGACGGGCTGCAGCTCAGGGTGCTGAACAATGATCCCGGCATAAACTTCGGCGGGATCTTCGAGAATTTCACTGCACAGGAGCTTTCTGCCCATGGGTTTGAGCTCTACTACTTCAACAGCAAGAAGCAGGGCGAGCTGGATTTTGTCATTGAGGAGGACGGAAGCGCTGTGCCTATAGAGGTCAAGTCTGGCAAGGATTATGTCCGCCATAACGCGCTGACCAATGTGCTTGAGAATAAGGATTACGATATCCGCAGGGCGTATGTGCTCTGCAATGACAATGTTCAGAAATCAGGCCGGATCACCTGCCTGCCCATGTACATGACCATGTTCATCAGGAATGACAGACAGGAGGAGAAGCCGCTTGTCTGTCATCCCGATCTGACAGGACTTGTGTAGGACAGGGCAGATCACCAGGCTTTACCAGTTATGCCGCCCCGGCCCTATCAGTCATGTATGAATCCGATTGGGCTGTGGGAGCTCTCCTTCGCGGACGTGTCAATTTTCGCCCTTATGTCCTCATAGTACTTAATGTCAGCCCTGCTCACTGACGGAGCGGTCTTCCCTATGGCCTCCTCCAGGAGCTTCTGTGTGATGCTGACGTCATCCTCGAAGGCCCTCTCCGCCGCGTCGTTCACGATGCAGGCGATGTCGGCGGCCACATAGTTCTCAGTGAGGGATGCGAGGCGGCGGAAGTCAATGCCCTCCTCCTGCGGCCTCCCCTTCATCTGCACCCTGAAGATGCCTTCCCTCGCCTCAAGGTCGGGAACAGGGATATAGATCATCTGATCGAGCCTGCCCTTCCTCCTCACGGCGGGATCGATGAGATCAGGACGGTTGGAGCTCGCGATGACAAACACCCGGTCCTTCCCGCAGTTGTTCATCTGCGAGAGGAACTCGTTCACCTCGCCTGACCTATGGACGCTGTCGGAGCGGCTGCGGTCCGGAACCAGCGCGTCGAACTCATCGAAGTTGAGGATCATCGGGGCGTTCTTCCTCGCCTCGTCAAAGAGCGCGCCGATCATCTCCTGCGAGCCGTGGATGTAAATGCTCGCGAGATCCGAGGATTTCACGAACTTATAGTTCCAGCCGGCCTCCTCCGCGAACTTCTCCGCGATGAAGGACTTGCCGCATCCCGGAGGTCCGTAGAGCAGCATGCCATTCGGGATCTGGATCCTGAACTTCTCTGCGCGCTCCGGGTTTTTGAGCACATTGATGATTTTCTTACGCATCAGCTCCTTGATGTCCTCCATTCCGGCGACATCGGCAAAGCCGTTCCCCTTCTTCGGACGGAAACTGTTGCCCCGTTCATTCACTGCGGTCTCTGTCCTGACCTTCGGCATCTCAGGCACTTCGGTTTTCCCGAGAAGCGCGTCAAGGAACTCACCGGCACCGGCGAAACGTTTGGCGGGATCAGGCGCCAGGGCCATGGCCATTGCGTTGAGCATGTGCTCGTCAATATCAATGAGCTGGACATTGGGCACAGGCAAAGGGCTCTTTCTCTTTTGAGTGACTGCACTGACCTGCTCGTCGAGTGTTTTCCAGGCGAGATCAGTCTCCCAGGGCATGGAGCCGAACACCAGTCTGAACATCAGCGCACCGGCGGAGAAAATGTCAGACTTTACGGAACCGCCGCCTGCAAAGCGCTCAGGAGCCACAGAGTACATGTTCTGTCCGTGCCAGGACACAGGATCCGGGCTGAGATCCGCGAACCTCGCCCTGCTGAACCCTGCAAGCTTCAGATCGCTGAAATCACCATCGACATCGAGCAGAATATTTTCCGCGGAAACCGCATTGTGGATGACCGGCCGCTCAAGGCTGTGGATGCTGCCTAGCGCGCCGAGGAGCGCCGTCATCAGCTCCATGAGCTCCTTTGCTGTCAGCCTGCAACCTCTTGCAAGGCGGTCGCTGAGGCGCTCGCACCTCACATAGTCAGTCGCGATATAGAAAAGCCTCAGGCCGTTCTTCTCAAGCGAGCCGGAGCCATGGAACCGGCACAGGTTCTTATGGTTAAGCATGGGCGCAATTTCTGCCTCTGAGGGGCCGCCGTCGCTGTAGCTCTGTGAGGACTGCAGCCTGTCAAGCCGGATAAGCTTCAGGAACCTCGCACTGCCCCGGCTGTCCCTGACCCTGTAGGCTTCATAGAAGAATCCGTCCTTATGCGGGAATACAATAGTGTACCCGTCTATCCGGTCGTCCCTCCTGAACAGATACATAACAGCCTCCGCGGCAATCAGGCAGACTCAAGGCAGGATCTGCCAAAATGACCGTGCCTGACAAGGCGCGCGCTCTTGAAGACGCCGGCACCGGCAATCAGTTCTTTACTATAACCACTTCCGCAGGACGGAGCAGCCTGCCGTTCCTGGTGTAACCCTGCCTCTCGATGGAGATGATTTCACCGGTCTGCCTGCCGGCATCAGGCTCTGTGTCCACAACGGAGCACTGCTCCGGGACTGATTGTCCGTCCTTGAACTCTATTTCCCTGACATCAAATTTTCCGAGCACCGCGAGAGCCTTTTTCTTTGCGTTGAGCAGGCGGTTTATGGCTTTTTTGGCATTCTCATCCTGATCAAGCTCCCGCTCCTTTATGGCTTTCTCGGCGCGGTCAAATGTATCTATCACTGTCAGAAACTCGCTGAAAATGCTGTCAACAAACTTCTCCTGGCTCTTTTTGTACTCTTCCAGGCTGTTCCTGCCGGTCAGGTTCTCTCTCTGGAGAGACGCGACCTTGCTGTATAGCTCTTCCCTGATATCCATTTCAGATTACTCCAGTGAGTCGTACTTGCCCGGATCGAGAGCATCAATACTGGCTCCAGATGCTTTGATCCCGGAAACAAGCGGCTTCAGCTCAATGCTGCCGAATGCGGGAAATGTGAAATCTGCCGCCAGCCGCTGCGCGGGCTTGCGAAGCGCCGCCTGCGCCTCAGTGATCTCCTTCATAGTGTATTTTTTCGAGCGTAGCGCCCTGATCTGAGACTTTACAATCTCGGAATTGGTTGCGTTCTGGTTCAGCCCGAGGACTGTGTATGGATTTTTCATAACTTTACATTTAGTCTCCGAATGAAGTCCACATCCGCTGCAACGTCCCTATTTTTTCCCATACTCAACGTAGTGGCGCCACGGATCCATTCCGCTCGCCGCCACATCCGGATACATCTCAAGGTAGCTTCCGGCAAAGAACTATCCTCACCTGCAGCTCTTCCATTGCCGCCGTTTGGAGTGGCGCGCGTCGTGCCTGGCTTCTCATCTGACATGCTCATAACACCTTGACAGGCAAAACTCCGGCCGTAAATAACCGTTTGGGAAAGACAGCAGGCCTACCAAAGGCCATGCAGTACGCTTGAAAGATCGTCATCTTCACCAAGCCTGTTAAAATAATTGAGCCCTCTCACCAAAGCCTTTCCATTGTCATTCAGAGTCCCCCAAAAGGCTGGATTCGTCACTATCTGCCTTATATTGTAATCAAGCCTGCCTACTATCTGGTTGTATGAGTCGCGAAGCTTTCCGCTGTGCTTTCGGAACGTCATGCTCCTGTTGCTACAGAGACTGTCGAGGATCCTACATACTGATGAACTGCCATACTTATTGCCTATTACATACTCCATAATGCACATGACACACAATGTAACAAGGTTTTCACAGATGCGGTCATTATCAGGCGTCTTGCGGTATAAATCGTAAACCTTATCAAGTGCTGTGTTTCCGGACATACTGTTCCCGTTCACCTTGTCCACGATGACGCTTAGCTGACTCTGGATCTCTGCATCCTCAGCCATCTGTCTGAACTCAGCTCCAAGTTGCCCGAGTGCGCTGTCAAGCGCCCTTCTGTCATCGGAACTGCCGCCTGAGGCTGCCTCCAGGGCAAGAGACTTGACCACTCCGGTCACATTCTGCTTTACTGTGACATTGCCGGGATCCAGTTTGTAGATGCGTACCAGATAGCCAATGCCATCGCGGGTTTTCATGCTGCTGTCATTCAGCCGCTTTATGATTTCGCTGTTGGCATAGCTTGAGAACGCAAATGAGAGCTTGCTGTCATTGAAGGCCCGGCAAACAGGCTCGTATACATCCATGAACCGGGCATATGGCATGCTCTGTTTTACTGCATCATTCATTCTGCCGGACACAAACGAAAGCAGCCCGCCATAGAGCTCACCGTACGTCCGTATATTGGAAAGATTACTGAAGGCTGACGCTGTGTCATAATTTCCTGAAACAGCCTGTCTGCAGCTCTCCGTCTGCTGGCACGCGATTTTGTATGAGCCGAACCTGCCGGACTCAATACCATAGGCCAGGCCTGTTTTCAGGATGCTCTCCTTGTTTCCGTAATGATCGAGCTCATATTCCAAAGCGCTCATTATGGAAGCTGATACATTCTTATGATTCGCTGACACGCAGGGCGCGGCGATGTCGCAGGGCTGGTCCAGGTCAAGGCCCAGCAGGCTTTCAATAGCTGACTTCTCGCTATTGAAAAAAGCCTCCAGCCTGGGATAGTTTTTCCTTACCGTATCCTCCATCCTGGCCACAAGCGATTCCTGCACATCCTTTATGGATATGTTCTCGCCTTCTTCCGGATCATCAAAACCAACATTGTCAGGGAGCTCGGCAAAGTCATCGTCATCAGTGTTCCCGAGGCTTCCGTCAAGCGTGAACTGATACTGCTCGTTCCACGAGGCATTCTCAATGCACCAGACAAAAATCCGGTCATTGTATACAGCTGTCAGCCATAAGGAAATAGCGTACCGGAGCTTTGTGCCAGCCGCCAATCCTGACTCAGCGCAGCCAAGGGCAGCAACAGCGGCAAGCCTCAGATGGCTGCTGTCATGCAGGAAATCCGGGTACATTGTCAGAACGGTATCAAGGGCTTCCGCATAGCGTCCTTCCCTGAACAAGGCCTGCAGCATGTACTGGCTGGCAGCAGTTTTGTAAGCATCAAATTCTGAGGCCGTGTCACTCAGGTACCTTGACACCTGAGTCTTGTACCAGTCAATCTCTGATCTGAAGGCTGTCGCCTCGGCTGCTGACATGGTGCCGTCCGCCATAGCCTTCACTTTCTGGTTGAACTCGGCAAGGTATCTCTCTGATTCCCTGATATGCGCGTCACTGCAAAGGTCAAGCAACAGGCTTTCGTCAGGCAGGTATTTCCTGATGAAATTATCGGCATCGTTCGCCCTGCCGGCCCTGAGCAGGAAGCACGCGTAACGGTAGGCAAGATCATCCTTGAGCCTCTGGTGGCTTTTGAGATCAAGCGCGCTGATTATGCGGGACTCCGCGGCGCTGTCTGTCCTGCCGGCCTTCAGCAGGCAGATCAGTGAGCGGAGCTCCGCGCGCTCCGCATAGGATTTCACACACTCTTCACTGACACCGGCATAACGGGCGACAGCGCCTTTGAAGTTCTGCGCCGCCTCCGCATCTGTGGCCATTGACCATTTGAGCTTCAGGATAAGCCCGGTAAGCTCGTCAATCTCTGCTTTAACAAAGCCTTTGCAGCAGTATTGCCTGATCTGTTTCCGAAGGCCCGACAGGCTGTCGACAGCGCTGTCACCCGGCATCTCTGCAGTCTCTTCCACCGTCAGTGTTTTGAGCTCATTCCACAAATCAAGGTAATCACGGCTGGTGACAGCCCTGAGCTCCGAGTCTTTTCCGAAAACTTCCGCAATGCGGCTGACCGTTTCATGAAGGAACCGGATCTTCTCCGGCCTTGTCTGAAACTCTTCAAGGTCATGGTTTCTGAGACTGATCCAAAGGCTCAGCCAGACATCATGATATGCCCTAAGCCTCTCTTCGATTTTTGATGCGGACTCATTGTCCCCGTCATGCTGGAATGAGGCGGCCATGCCGGCAAGCAGGGAGAGCGTCTTGTGCCTTTTCTCGCCAAAAGATTCCAGGACATGCCCGCGATCCGTGACATCAAGGACCCTGAAGAGCTGCTGCAGCTTATCCTGCATCGAGGAGGAGGCCTGAGCTCTCCCGAAATATGCCTCGGCGAGCAGCGTGTCAGACTCACTGTCAATGCCGTCAAGCGATAAGGCGTACTGCTCAGCGGAATCGAAGCTACTTTCACTGATCAGGGTCCGGACTGCATTCTTCAGGCTGTCAATAAGCCTCTGATCCTTAATGACGGAAATCGCGTGGCAGAGGAAAGCAGCCTGATCAGGTGACGTCTTCCCGCCGACATATTTCAGGGCTGATGTGACGTAATATTCTCCTACATCGCAGTTCCTCTCGATGAGGCTTTCAGCTGTCCCGAGGATATACTCAGGGTCATTGAATGAATCAATGGCTTTGCAGAAGGCGCTGCGGAGCTGCTTTGTACAGAGGAAAAGACTGCTGTTCTCAGAGATATATGCAGCCATCTCCCTGTACCCGTCATGATCCGCCCTGACAAGCTCGGTGATGAAAACAGGGCTTTTGCTGACTTTCCAGTACTTTTCAAGCAGCGCTCCTGACTTCTCCCTCTTAATCCTTGCAATCGCGCTTTCAAGGAACTCCTTCTCATAGGGAAGCACGCGCACGAAGGCCGAAAGCACGTCCGGAAGGGAGTTCTCATCGGTGTTTCTCCTGATGACAGCAAGCAGCTCGTCAGGAACAAGAGCCGCAGGATTGCCTGCTGCCAGCTTCATTGCGAGGCTGAGGTACATCGTTTCAAAGAGCCTGGTCAGCTTGCCTGCGAGCTTCGGGAAAATATTGTCAAAAATCCCTCCGGAAATGAAGAGACGGCAGACGGCAAAGCCTCTGGCTGGCTCAGCAGCACCTGCGATCTCAGAGATGCGCTTTCCGAGCTCCAGTATCTGCTTTCCTGTCAGCCTCAGCTCACCTGAAAGATGAAGGAGTCCCTCAATCTCACCCGCATCTGTACGCCCAGCCATTTCCTCAAGGGCATGAGAGCACCTGCTGACGTTGAAGGCTTTGTCATCTCCGAAATACTCTGAGGCAAGGCTGTCAAGCCTGACTGATTTTTTATAATTGCCTTCACCGGCAGATTGTTCAGACTCGCTGACCAGACGTGACGCGGCCTCCCGGCAAAGGACTTCATCACTGCAGACCGAGGAGATATGCCCGATGGACTTGAGGTCATGGTCATCTTCTGCCGCCGCTGAGACAATATCAGCCAGGATCCGCTGCCTGAACTCCCCTGAGTCACCGACAAAGGGAAGCATCAGGCTGACTGCGCGGCGGTACTTGCGGTCATATTCAAGATCATAAGCAAAATATCTGAGATCGTCCAGGCCCGCTGGCAGGTATTCCTTCAGTTCGCCGATAATGACGCCGCTGATCTCATCAGGATTGCTGTCATACCGCGAGTAGCATTCATATGCCCTGTACCTGTGGCAGTTCGCGGTATACGCCTCATCACCGCCGCGGTAGGCTTTTATCGAGAGGATAAGCGAGACCGCATCGGCATACTTTCCTGATTCAAATGACCACGCGGCAAGCTGTCCGATATCATCAACATGGGTCTTCAGGATCAGCTCGTAAGCGGCCTTATTGGCTAAATTTGCGTATTCACCGAGCTGCTCGAGCTTCTGCAGTGCTGAGATATTCTGCTCAGCTCCGACAGCATTTAACGAATACATCTGTGCAAGATGCGGCAGGGCATCATCAATCCTGCCGAGTAGCTTCCGGTAAATTATTTCGGCACTGGACAGGTGTTTCTTTGAAACCAGCCGGTCTGCCTTTGCGAGGCGGCTCCGGTAATACCTGTTCCTGATCCAGCCAATAAGTCCCATGCTACCTTATCCTCAGAGTATCGCCGACATGCAGTACGGAATCCATGGTTCTGCCATTATCCCTGGCTATGTCACCTGCCTTCGTGCCTGTTCCGTAAAACCTGCTGCTGATACGCCATAAGGAATCGCCTTTCCTTACGGTATACGAGAAATAGGCAGCTGCTGCGCTCTGCTCCTTCGCGGCCGAGAGCTGTCTCTTCAGGTCCTCTATCGAATTTCTGAGATGGTCAGTCTCCTCAGCCTTCTGCCTCTCTGCCTCTGACAGCCTTCCCTGCAGAGCCGTTACAGACTCGCTGAGGCGGGACACCTCATCGGCTTTCTGACTGTTCAGGCTGGCAAGCTGCCCCTCGAGCTCTGAGACCCTGCCTTTCAGCGAGTTTTCGTCAGGGGCCGCGGAAGCCGGTCCCATAGGAGGCTTCCAGGCAAGGAGAATTCCAAGAACAGCAGCTGCAGCAATGGCCGCGGCTGACGCAGGCTTCCATAAATTTCGCCGTTCTCCGGCTTTCTGAGATTCCTGAGGGCTCTCTGCCGGGATCTGATCGATCATCCGGAAAATGCCGAGATCAGTCCCGCAGCAGGGGCATACCGTATTCTCTTTGTGATAGTCAGGTATGCCGGTTTTCCCGCAGACCGGGCACTTGATTTCCTGTTCCATACTTTCTGACATCAGCCTGAAATTTCCGTCGTTACAGCTGATGACGGCAGGGAAATGCCTGCTATCAGGTGCTCGTTGGAATCGAGTATGTCACGTGCCCGTGCTATGTTCCCTTCCTCAAGCGCAGACTTAAACTGGCTGTAGGCTGCGACAGCCTGGTTGGCCCTCGCAGGATCATCAGAGCTATGGCCTGCAATATTAAGAAGGAACCCGTGAATGAAAAGTCCGTACTTCTCTACCAGAGATGTAAGCCCGTCCATGGCAGCCTTCTTCTCCGCAGGCGATGACGCGTGCTGCAGGCGATCAGCCTGGCGGCTGATCTCATCCCTGTCATCAGCACTAATGAACTGTCCGAACTCGCTAAGCAGGATCTTTGCCATGTTCAGCCTGGCCTGCGAGTAATCATCCTCGGCAAGGGCTGCCTGGCTGGCGGACTTAAGCGCGTTCTCCTCCTCCTGCCACCTGGTGCTTCTTGAGTCATAGTGATTTGTCGATATGTCATCAATGATCTTCTGAAGCTCGTCAACAAAGTCAGATTTCTTGGACTCGCTGATCCTGTTGTCATTCATTACCCTGTCAAAGGCTGGGCCGATGGACTCAAGGCAGTGGGCGTCAAGCTCACCGCGTCCGAGAACCACATTGGTTGTCTTGCCGGTAGCCGGAACTCTTACCCTGACGTTCATGACCTCATCCTCGGTCAGGCTGAACGTGAACTGCAGCTCGCTGTGGACAGGCAGGTCCTCCTGGATGGTGAAGTAGCCGGTGCTCAGCTTGTCCATCTGATTGTTCTCGGCATCGCTGAACAGCTTCACGCCCACAATCTTCTGGTTCTCAACCAGCGTGTAGAACTTGTGGTTTGCCTCAAACGGCAGAGGCTCGTTCTCATCGATGATCTGCCTGTACTCAGTATTTCCGGCATCATCGGAAAGCTGGATGAACACCTTGTGCTTGGTCGTGATGCTGACCTGCACGCCGCCTTCCTCTACGGGAACCTGCTGCGTGAACTCAAGCGAATGGTGGCAGTACGGGCATTCGGAAGCACCAGCATCAACAGTTTTGCCGCAGTTCGGGCACTCAATCTCTGTGCCCATAGAGTGGGACAGGATAGCCGCTCCCTCAGCGACTGCCAGCATGGGCTTCTCCGAGGAGAGGATCTTGTCCTTGCCGTACCTGGCGCTCAGCATCTCGCGGACAAGCGGTATGCATGAGGAGCCCCCGACCAGAAGTATGCTGTCGATGGTGTCAATGGGATATGAAGTCTTCTCAAGGAGCTCATCGATAAGGTCAATGGTGCGCTGCACGAGAGGACGGATCATCTCCTCGAACCTGCTGCGGGTAAGTGTCACCTCTATGTCAATGGGATTTCCGTCATCATCCTCGAGCTCGTCATATATCTCGATAGAGACCGAGTCGTTCTGGCTGAGCGTCTTCTTCGCACTTTCGATCTCGTTCTTGAAGTCTCCCTGGAAACGGTATTTGTCCTTGGGAGAGAGCGAGTCTATGATTTGGTGCAGATCCGCATTGTTTGCCTTTCCGGCCTCTGACAGGACATACTCCGAGACCAGGCGGTCGATGTCATCTCCTCCTAGCCAGCGGTCGCCGCCGGTGCCGGACTCAATAAAATTTCCGCCGGACGCAACCAGTATTGAAAGGTCAAATGTGCCGCCGCCGAAGTCGTACACCAGGAAGATCTTGTCCTCGTCCGCGGCAAGCTTGTCAGCGCCATATGAAATCGCCGCGGCCGTAGGCTCCGCAAGAAGGCGCTGGACCTTAAGCCCGGCGAGCTCCGCGGCCTTGCGCGTCGCGGTCTTCTGCTTCTCGTTGAAGTAGGCAGGAACGGTAATTACGGCGTGAGTCACCTCATCCCCGAGCTTCACGGATGCGTCATTCTTGAGGCTGCGCAGGATCTCGGCGCTGATCTGCTCAGGCGTGTATTCCTTTCCGTTGAGCACGACAACCACGGACTCGTCGGTTCCGCCGGACATTCTGGAAATGCCGTAAGGGTACATCTCCTTGTCCTGCTTCATCCTCTGGACTTGCGGATCGGAGATTGACGCGCCCATCAGGCGCTTCACGGACACGACAATGTTGGGGGCATACCGTCTCCAGTTCTTGTAGGCGGCATTACCCACAATGAAGCTCCCTCCGTTCCTGTCAACAGCGACACAGGACCTGCAGAGATCCTCATTGTCCCGTCCGGTTGCGATAACCCTGACAGTCGCGTCCTTGAATGCCACTACGGAGTTAGTGGTTCCTAAGTCAATTCCGATTGATTTTCCCATATGAGATTGTCTTCAGTTGTTCAGAGTCCTGCGGAAAAAGCCTGACAGCCATTTCCATCAAAAAAAGCAAAGCTGCGGCCGCGCGTGCAGACATCACCGCAAGCGCTGCCGGTAGCACTAATCTCCAGTCATCTTCAGGCTCAGCGGAGCCTCTGGTACAGCAGACGAAGGTTGTTCTGAGCCTGCATGTCACCCTGAGCCGCGGCCATGAGCCACCACCTTGCGGCCTCCCTATAATCCAAAGAGACACCAAGACCCCTGGCATACAGACCGCCAAGATTGAACTGGGCATCTGCATCGCCCTGCTCGGCGGCCCGTCTGTACCAGGCAGCAGCCTCGCTGTAATCCTGCCTGACGCCGGTGCCGTTGGCAAAGGCAAGCCCGAGGCTGTACTGCGCTGCCGGAATCCCCTGACTGGCAGCTTTCCGATACCACTTCACAGCCTCTGTGTAATCCTGCTCCACACCTTCGCCCTTGTAATAGGCATCGCCCAGGTTGTGCTCTGCACCTGCAAGTCCCTGCTCAGCGGCCAGGCGGTTCCACTTCACAGCCTCTCTGTAGTCCTGCCTGACCCCAAGTCCGCTGTAATAGGCAAGGGCCATGTTGAACTGCGCTCCGGCAAGGCCTGATGCAGCGGCCCTGCTCCACCACCTCACAGACTCACTGAAATCCTGCTCAACCCCCTGTCCGGTGTAATAGGCGGTACCGAGATCGTTCTGTGACTCCGCATCACCCTGCTCTGCCCTCTGCCTGAGGAGGCTCGTTATAAAATCCATAATCAGACCTTGTTTCATCAGCGGAACAATATTCTGCGGCCCGGCCTGTATCTGATACAAAGCGAGGCTCAGAGAACTCCCGAAGCGTAAAGCGTTTCAAGGTTGTGCCTTGCGTCGGCATCTCCCTGATCCGCAGCCTTCCGCCACCAGTATGCGGCCTGCATGTAATCCCTCATTACGCCGCAGCCGTTGTAGTAGGCATTGCCCAGGTTGAACTCTGCGTCCATGTCGCCCTGCTCGGCGGCCATCGTGTACCACCTTGCTGCCTCACAGTCATCCTGCTCCACGCCGCGGCCGTGGGAATAGGCATTGCCGATGTTGTACTGCGCTCCGGCGTCACCCTGGGCCGCGGCCTTCCGGTACCACTTAAGCGCCTCGGCGTAATCCTGCATGACGCCCTCGCCTCTGTAGTAGGCGTTCCCGAGGTTGAACTGCGCGTTGCGGTTCCCCTGCTCGGCCGACAGCCTGAACCATTTTGCCGCCTCGGCGTAATTGCGCATGAAGCCCTGTCCGGTGTAGTACGCGACGCCCATGTTGTACTGGGCCCCGGCATCACCGCGCTCAGCCATCCTCTTCCACGTGACGAGATTGCCGATAAGATCCATAACGCACTTGCCCTGTTGTTGGAATAACACCCGCTGGATGCCGCAGACTGTCTCATAGCCCAGCCTCAGATAAACACAAGTTCTGTATGCATTGTTTTACCAGCTTGGCACTCTGACCGCATGCAGCATACAGAACTCATATAAAACCGCTGATTTCTGCTGCTCCAAGTACTCCTACAATCAAGGAAACAAAGAAAAGCCCAACGAACACCATGCAGCCGCTAGAGGATGATTTCCGCGAGTTTTCCAGCAGACGGGACAGCACATTCAGTGCCACAGGATCACCCTGAGCGCCAGCCTTTGCCAGCAAATCCATCCCTTCAGAAACATCTCCCGTCTTTATCATCGCCAGACCGAGAATGGTCTGGGCCGCTGGATTGCCGTCGCGCGCCGCCTCTGCTATTGCAGCAGCTACTATGACCTGAGCTCGTGCATCTCCCTGCTGTGCCTTTACCAGTAGTGCATAGCTGACAAGGCTCTGGGCGTCACGATCGCCAGCCGCTGCCAACTGCACTATTATTGAACCCAGATCATCACTCATAATCAGTCCTTCTCCTGCAGGATAGAGTTCACTATGCGGAACATGCATCTGGCTACAACTGTCCACTGCGGAGATTTCCAGACAGTCTGCTGTATGCACAGAACATACAGCCCCTTTCAAAGCCCGCTGGTTTTCCGGAACATGATCCGATCTGAAGAGCCGTTCCTGCCATGCGGCTTATCTAATAATTTTTGGGAAAAGAGACCCCATTTTGATTGTAAAAAAAAATAATAATTTGTCAAGAATTTTTTGTCGTACAAAAACTGAGAATATGTTACTATTCACGGCTGTTCCATAGGCATGGCTAATCGAGCGGGCTTTTTCAAGCCCGCTTCATGATCGATGTCCTGGAGTTTGTGTGATCAGGCCGGAGTAGCCTGGAAGATTTCTTCAACCGTAT
>Ga0256404_1007578_pt1 | contig 17033 bp, 18 predicted proteins | sample RumenRJG_01DNA_FD_185990 | JGI IMG/M metagenome (GOLD analysis project Ga0256404, IMG submission 185990) | Bovine rumen microbial communities from Lethbridge, Alberta, Canada - RJG_01 | ecosystem: Host-associated > Mammals > Digestive system > Stomach > Rumen | place: Canada: Alberta | collected...
CCCACATTCCGCACTCCCGTGGTGCTTTCAGCACCACTTCGCGCTCCATGTGGGGCGGGTCATAAAGCCTGGTCCCCACTGGCAGGTAAACCTGCCGTGGGAACAGGCTTTTGACCCTGATATCATAATATCAGCAATGGCGCCATAATGATATTCCAGTTTTTTTATTTCAAATATTGAAGCACCTTTTTCGATCGATGCGTCTGCTCTCATGCACTCTGCGCAGCGATGCCAGCTGCTCATCTGTTAATTCGGGATTATCCTCATCCGGAGCAACAGGGCGTTTTGAAGCCGCCTTCAGCATAAGGATTTGCTCTTCCGTAAGTTGCTGTTCCGGGTGTAAATTATACTTCTTAATAGCCATAATAACTCTCCTTTTCTTTCTTCGTCGCAATTCTGGCTGAAATAATCCGCAGTACTAAGATAGGTATAACATTGCCTTTCACAAAAGCAACGCTTTTTGCTGCGCTTTTGCAATGCTTTTTGCAGCGCTTTTCTAAATTCTGCTTTATGCCAAAGAAGCCCATGCCATCCGGCCTGGACTTCCTCTCTTTGTTCTATCAAGTGCTCATGACATGTGCCGCTCAGTTCCCCAATATCTTCAGCATTTTCTGGGTGCACCTGGAGGTTACTTCGATATAGTAGCTGGCATCCTCCGTTGACATGGTCTTCGTGTCATAAGCTTCGACTTTAGCGGCAAAGTCACTATATTTCTGCATAATGGAGGCATACTCTGTAAGCAGGCTCAAGTCCGTGGGGTTTTTGCTGTACTGCTGCATAAACACGACGTACTCGTCCACGAAATCCTCATAGGAATCCAGAAATGCCTTCAGATCCGGGTCGACTCCGCGCCTGCCTGTATTTGTGTCTGGGGTTGTGCCTGAATCTGCGCCAAAGTCTTTGTCTGCATCTTTGCCTGCATTCATGTCTGCGTCTCTATCCGAACTGCTGTCCAGGTTTTTGCTCTGAACCTTGCCCTGCTCCTGTCCCGGAGCTTTGCCCTGGGTGCGGCTGAGGTCTCTGCTGACATCTGCCGCTGCATGCGTCTGGGCGGACGGTGCTTCTTCGTGCGCCCCGTACCAGGCCACATAGGTAAGAAAGTTGAGAATCGCGAACAGGATGCCTGCGACGGCCAGCCCGCGAAGCCTGGCTCTCCTGGAAAAGCAGAGGATTCCCAGGACAATCGCCGCAATGGAGCAGCTCACGGAAACAATCGTTACATGATTGAACAGACTGAAAACGCCCAGGATGAAGGAGATGATGGCCAGAGCCGGGCCAGGTCTGCCGTCCTCAGTTCTTCTGTCTTTCTGATGTGGCCACCCCTTTTTTCTTGTCTTTCCTCCCTGCTCCGAAGCGTATTGCCATCCATCTCCAGCCGCTGCCCCAGTCGCAGCTCCACCTGCCGTGGCCCCGTTTGCCGCTGCCCCGTTTGCCGCTGCCCCAGTCGCCGTCGATCCGGCCGCTGCCCCAGTCGCGGCCCCGCAGTATGGGCAGAATTTCACATCTTCCGACAGTTCCTTTCCGCAGTTAGAACAAAACGCCATCTCTCATCCCCCCACTTTTAACAATTTCAGGCTGCTTCCAGCTGTTACCGGCTGTTAACGGCTATTCCAAACTATTTTCCGGCTGTTAACGGCTGTTCACAACTATTTGCGGTCGTTCCTGTTTCCGGCTGTTCCCATTTCCCGCCAGTCTCTATTCCTGCACTCCGCTGGAGCGCAGCACCTCCATTTTCTGCTTCCGAAGGATCTCATTCACGTCCAGCACGGTGCCCGGCCGGTTATTGAAGCAGGACATGATCAGGGCGTCCCGCGGATCCCTCGCGTACAGCCGGTTCATGCGGCAGAGCTGCAGCGCCTGCTGCGTCTCCTCTACGGTGAAGGACGCGGCGTAGCAGATCCGGAGGATCACATCCCGCTGCCGGGTGGTCTTTTCCTCGTTCAGGAGCTTATAGCCGTAGCCGAGGGAAATGTCGGCCCGGACGCACACATCCTGCTTTTTCAGTCCTTTTTCCTTCAGCTTCTCTTTCATGTAGCTGCGGAACGGCCGGTCTCCGGTCAGGGTCTCCCCCTCGTTTTCGGACAGATACGCGCCGATCTCTTCGGGATGCGTCGTTTCCAGCAGCTTTTCCAGATCCTGGGTCTTCTTTTTGTACATACTTTTCCTTCTCTGATATAATCGACGTATCTGTTCCGCATCTTCACAGATACGAGTGGATTGAAACACGCAGCACTGGAAGGAGACATCATCATGTCTGACACAACCGATTCCGTCTCCAGCTACGAGGAAATTGCGGATCTTCATCGCGCGCACGGCATCTCGGTGGTGAAGCACCGGGAGACCGGCCGCATCTGCGTCAAAAAGCGGCTGTCTGTATACAGTCTCTCGGTCTACGAGGCGCTGAAAGACCATCCTGTCAGAAACACGCCCCGCATCTATGCGCTGCAGGAGCAATCGGGTGTTCTGACGGTTATCGAGGAGTACATCTCCGGCACTCCGCTCTCGGAGCTTCTGGAGACCTCCGGCCCGCTTCCCGAAAAGACTGTGCGCGAGCTGACGCTGCAGCTCTGCCAGATCCTCACCGACCTGCATTCCTTCGAGCCGCCGGTCATCCACCGCGATATCAAGCCCTCAAACCTGATTCTGCGGGAGGATGGCGCTCTTGTCCTGCTGGACATGAACGCGGCGAAATTCGAGACTCCCGAGAAGTCCGCGGATACCCGGCTTCTGGGCACGCCCGGCTACGCTGCTCCGGAGCAGTTCGGCTTCGGAAGCTCCTCCGTCAGGACCGATCTCTACGCCGTGGGGGTGCTGATGAACACGCTCCTCACAGGCCTGGACCCGGGGGATGCCGGCACCGCAAAAGGGTCTGCCAGCACCGCAAAAGGGTCTGCCGACACTGAAAAAGGGGCTACCAGCACTGAAAACGGAGATGCCGGTACTGAAAAAGGGCTTGTCAGCCCCGGTATGCAGAAAATCATAGACCGCTGCCGGGAGCTGAATCCTGCGGAACGCTATCATTCCGCCGCGGAACTGGCCGCGGCGCTCTCGGAATCCGCAAGCGAATCATCCGCGAAGGTCCCATCTGAAAAAGCTTCTTCTGCGAAAGCCTCGTATGCAAGCGCCTCGTCTCAGGAATCCCCTGTTCTGAGCAACAGTGTACCGCAAACAGAGCCCGTTTTCTCCCACCCTGGCGGTGGTAAACGGAAATTTCTTTTGCCCGCTGCCGCTGCGGCGGCGGTGCTCCTGCTGTCCGCGGTATTGCTGGTTCGCTTGCATCCTGCGCAGGAAACCGTTCCGACGGCACCGGAAATGTCGTCGCAGGCGGCTGAACACGAGACAACGGAAATACCAGCGCAGGTGGTTGCCCCCGGGACAAATGTTGCACCGGCTCAGACGGCCGCCCCCGGGACTGCGGAATCGCCGGTTCCGCCTGTTTTCCCCGAGGGGCTCTGCGGCTCCTACAAGGGTGCGACCGGCAGTGGCCTCACCCTGTATCCGGACGGGACGGCGGTCTATTACCATGAAATACTGGCTTTCTGCGAGCCGGCAGACCCCTGGACCTATCAGGACGGAAAGGTCAGCGTGGAGCTCGCCAAGATGCACTGCACCATCACTGCGGAAACGGACGGCAGCGATTTTTCCACGCTGGTGTTCTGCTCAGAGAGCCAGAGCTGGGACGATGAGCGCTTTTCCCGGCTTCCGGAGGAAAACCCGGTCTACCTTCAAAGTGCGCTCCGGTCCAACGATGCGGCCGTCACTGTGCTTCCCGACGGGCAGATGGAGCTTGCCTTCGGCGGGCTCTCCTTCACGGTCCCGAAGCACTTCCTGTGCCACGAGAATGCTTACAGCAAGGACAAGAACGCAGCTATTCTCTCCTCCGTCTGGACGGATGAGAACTTCATGGAAAACCTGATTTTCCATTACGGGGCCTTTGACGGTCTTGCCACGCTGGATACCGAGCTGCTCTTTCCGGGCCACGCCAAGGAGTTTCTCTACAGCTTCTATTACGACGTGGAGCTGACAGACGTAAAGGAAGAGACCATCGCGGGAACACGCGCCTTCATCGCCCGCTTTACGGGTGAAACCAACAAGGGCTTTGGCGGTGTTACTGGGATGGCCTCGGAGGGATATGTGGCCTTTTTCTGCAATGACGAGGAGGGAAAACTGCTTCGGATCTGTCTGTCCCAGAACGCAGGGAAGGCGATCAGCCGGTTAGAGGAGCTGCTGCAGATCGTAGAAAGCGCCCGGAAAAGCGGCGCCTCCGCCGGTGGATGAACCGCGAAATTGACACCATCTGCCGGGTGATCAATCAGGAAATACGGCGCATCCCGCCGAGTGGATGAACTTCGTGCAGGACTGCATCCCCCGCGTGCACGCCCCTGTCCCTGTGTTATACTGATCTTGCAGGCGCATCAGAAACCCCTGTCCCTGTGTTATACTGATTATGCAGGCGTATCAGATAATCCTGCGTCAGGAGGTCGCATAAGATGGTAACCATGATTGTACTGACAGGCGGACCCTGCTCAGGCAAAACTACGGCTCTGAGCAGGATCGTGTCTTACTTTTCCGGCGCCCCCCGGAACTACAAGGTGATTATTGTGCCGGAAACTGCGACGGAGCTGATCACGGGCGGCATCGCCCCGGGCGACTGCGGCAGCAACCTTGATTTCCAGCGGTGCCAGATGAATCTCCAGCTGCAAAAGGAACAGATTTTTGAGCAGGCGGCGAAGTCCATGCCCGACGAAAAGATCCTGATCGTCTGCGACCGGGGCGCTATGGACAACAAGGCCTACATGGATCAGGAAACCTTTTCCTGCATTATTCAGGAGCTCGGCATCAGCGAAACGGAGCTCCGGGACCGCTACGACGCGGTGTTCCACCTGGTCACCGCCGCAAAGGGCGCGGAGGCGTTCTACACCACGGCCAACAACACGGCGCGCACGGAGACTCTGGAGCAGGCGGCCGAGATGGATGACAAGGTCCTGAACGCCTGGACCGGGCATCCCCACCTGCGGATGATCGACAACAGCTCGGACTTTGACGGCAAGATGCACCGGCTGATGCACGAGATTTCGATCTTTCTCGGGGAGCCGGAGCCCTTCGAGATCGAGCGGAAATACCTGATCCGCCGCCCCGACATCCAGTGGCTCGAAAGCCTTCCGTCCTGCAGAAAGGTCGAGATCATCCAGACCTATCTGGACATCTCCGTCAGCGACGAGGAAACCCGCGTGCGGCAGCGCGGAAACAATGGAAGCTTCCTCTATTACCTGACCACCAAGCAGCGGATCAGCGACGTAAAGCGGGTCGAGGTGGAGAAGCGTCTCTCCAAGGAGGAGTACCTGAATCTCCTGATGTGCGCCGACACCGCGCTCCGACCGATCCGGAAGGACCGGTACTGCCTGACATCCGGCGCCCAGTACTTTGAGATCGACATCTATCCGGGCGTGGAAGACCTGGCCATTATGGAGATCGAGCTGAGCCGGGAAGACCAGGACGTCACCTTCCCGGAGGGAATCGAAGTTCTGAGGGAGGTCACGGCGGATGCCGCCTACCTGAACCGTTCTATCGCTGAGAAGGGGTTTCCCGCATAAAATTCGGCCGGGTTACACTTTTTACGTGCAACCCGGCCGGTTTTTTATGATCAGTTGTCATCGATTTTTCAATTCTCTCCGGGAACGTCACTGCCAATTCGTTCCCTCTTCCCGTCAGGACTGCATCATCCAGCTTCAGTCAATTCAGCAATCTTCCCGCCTGTACTGCTGGCACTCCCGATACCTGAACAGGACGTCCACGGGCTTATTCTCTAACACGTCGCAATACGCAAGGGTCGCGCCTTTGATGGCGCCCTCCATTCTGTCCCTTGCCCGGTATCTGCAATCCCTGCACCTGATCTTCCTGATATCCGGGTTGCGAAGTACAAAACCGGATCTTTGAAAGTCTCTGCTTTTCGGCCTGCTGACTGTTTCCATCTTTGCCCTCCTCCCTTTCGGATCAAATCAAACCTGTTGGACAGAGCTGAAAGCGCGTTTCTGTCGTATCGACAAATTACCATATAACCTGTAATTTATTATACAACAGTTTTGTAAGGAGCAGGCAATCCTTTTCTCGAAAAAACCCTGTTTTCCGTCTCAGATTTCTTTCTGTTATGCATTGGTTATACATGAGCCAGGCATGTGTGATGCGTCAAACATGAGTCAGGCGTGCCCCACCTCATGCTCCGGCTTCATTTTTGTGGTCGGATTGGCCGCGTTGATATTTCCGTTGCCAAAGCCCACGCGCACTGTCCCATCACCAATTCCTCGCTTGTCTTAATCAGATAAGTGAACCCACACGACTGTTGCCGGGCGCTGTCTCTTTTATCCCATGCGTTTCTCTTCCGGGCGCTGCAGCTTTTCTCTCATGTTTTCAGAGTACTTCTGTCAGCTGCGCAGTTAAGCCCCTTTCAGCAAACATTCCTTACGGTTCCGATAGACACATAATTGTCGAGCACCGCGCGGAAATCGGTCCCCTCCGCTGCCGACGGGCAGTAGGTCCCCTCCACCACGAAGCGCAGTCTGCCGCCGGGCAAAGTCTCCTGGAGGACATAGCTGTCCCGGAACACGGGGGTCTGGCCCACGGTCTGGTTCCGCAGGATCCCGCGGCACTCTGAGAGCGGGCAGTTCGGGAAATTCACATTCAGGATGAGCGTCGAACGCAGCTCCTGGAACAGCCCCTGATTCAACTCCTGGTGCTTTCCCTGGGACTTCCCGTGTACCTGTCCCCGAGTGCCTTCTCCACTCTCTGCCTTGGATATCTCTCCACTCTGCCCCTGGGATGCCCCCTGACAATCCTCCGCCACCACCTGGAACAGCTCCTTCAGCACCTCCGGGAGGTAGTGGTCCGTCACCTCGTGGCTGCCGCTCGCGCCCTCCGACAGGGCGATTCCCGGGATGCCCTGGAAGGCGGCCTCAAATGCCGCTCCCGCAGTGGCCGAGTACTGGATATCCGAAGCCACATTGTGGCCGCGGTTAATGCCGGACAGAACGACGTCCGGCCTTTCGGGCATCACATTCAGGCTGCCGATGCGCACGCAGTCCCCGGGGGTCCCGCTGCAGGCGAAAGCGTGCACGCCTTCCACGGGAAAGTCGACGGGCCAGACATCCACCGCATCATGAAGGGAGATGCTGTGGGAGGCCGCGCTCCGCTGCGTCTCGGGCGCCACCACCCACACATCGCCGAAGGCGCGCGCCGTCCCGGCGAGCCGGATCAGGCCGTCCGCCAGGATACCGTCGTCATTTACAATCAGGATTTTTCTGCTCATAGCTCTGCCACAATCTCCGAAACCGCCACCAGCGCCGCTTCGCCGCTGATCGCGATCCTTCCGTTCTCCAGCATTCTGCAGTGCAGGTTCCCGCCGCGCTTAGAGGCCTGATAGGCGTGGATATCCGCTCTGCAGTACTCTCTGGACCAATAGTCCGCGATCTGGCAGTGGGCGGAGCCGCAGACCGGATCCTCCGCTGATGTACCTCCTCCACTGTCTTCTCGTGAACCTCACATGACTGAAAGTCACGAGAATGCGCCGGCTTTTTTTCAAAGTTCTCTGCAGCTTTTCTCTACAGACAGGTCATACCCGCTGTTCCGCAGGGCCTCCAGCGCCCTCTCGTAATTCTGTCCCTTAACCAGGACATAATCCGTGTTAAAGGTTGAAATCGCGAAAATGCCGATCTTCGCCTCTGCGAGAACCCGGGTCAGCTCCGCCAGGATCCCGATCAGGGAGAAGTCCAGCTCCCCCGTGATGCGGAACGCTCTCCAACCATCGTCCCGGGCAACGGTGTTTTCCGGCACCGCGCTGACCGGGCACACCAGCGACTTTTCTTCGTCCGTGCGGCCCGTGAAAACAAAAGGCCGGTCCACATCCACCGCGGTGTAATCCTTCACCTTGCAGACGCTGAAGCGTTCAGGAAGCACCTGGAGGGTGTACTTCTGCTGTTCCGGCGCCTGTTTCCGCTTTTGTTCTGATCCCTGGCTCCCCATCATTTCCTGCGCCTGTTTCTCCTTTTGTTCTGTCATTTCGTCCCCTGTCTCTTCCTTCCCCGGATTTTTTACCCGGCTTTCCGGCCTCACTTCTTCTTCCTTTCCCGGATTTTTATCCACCTTTTCCCGGCCTCACTTCCCGAACAGCTCCCGCAGCGTGAACTTCCCGTTCTCATCCAGCGAGACAGGCACGGTGACGGCCATCATGGTGTCCGGACTCGGGTAGTAAATCAGGACAGCATCGTATCCGCCGCCGGATTTCTCATCACGCTCGGTGAGGCTGTCCAGATCCAGCATGCCCCCGAGCGCGTCCCGGAAGCCGGAGGAATCGGCCAGCTGCGCGTGGAAATGCTCCAGGTCGTTCCCCTCCTCCAGGTTCATGTCGCCGTAGAGCTTCTGCAGGGCCTTCAGCTCCTCGCTCTCCTTCTCCAGGGAAAAGTCCTTCCCGAAGACCACGTGGCGGTTTACGTTCTTCATGTCCTCCATGATGGTCTGCACGTAGGCGTAGATCTCCGTGTCTCCCCAGGTTTCCTTAAGGAGCTTCTGCTGCTTCTCCCAGTTTTCCCAGGCTTCCTTGGATCTGGGGCCGATCATCTCGGTTTTTCCGCCGCCGCACGCGCAGAGCAGAAGCATGCAGACCATCAGGACTGCCAGCAAGCTGTTTGTTTTCTTCATATGTCCCCCTTTCCAGACCCGCACTGACGGCGGTTTCTGTTGCTGCGATTTTTCAGACCCGCACTGACAGCGGTTTCTGTTGCAGTGAATTTCCGAGCCCGCCCCGGAGGCGGTATCGGTGATTGCGAAACTTGCTTTGATCTTTTATACTGGTTCAGGTCTTTCCTGCCATTTTATCAGGTTTGTTTTGTCCCCGCCGCATTATAGAGGTGCGGGACTCCCCACTGATCTTAGCGGTTCAAAATCTGCTCGGCAGATGCCGGCTCTCCGCAGATTTCCCGGATCGCCTCCCCGATCTCACGGACCTTCTCCTGGTTCAGCTTCGCGAGGGGGGCGATGTCATCCGTAGGCTCTGCATGGGCGGGGATAAACAGCTTTGCCTCCATCTTCTGCACGGCGTCCAGGGTCTCCAGATAGGCCTTCACATCCGTCAGGAAGCCGATCTGGTACTTCTCCAGCGTCTCCGCGCTGGACAGACAGTCTGCGAGATAGACCACATCCTCCGCGGTCCGATCTTTGCCGGGCTCTGGATGTAGTAGCAGTGATCCGTTACCTTTATGAGTTCGTACATTTCGTCACCCCTCGTTGCCGCTTGGCAGTACGCTGTCCGGCTTTTGGCGTGGTCGTCTTCAGCTGTCTATACGATAACACTCAATCCGGGTTTTGTGGGAGTTTTGTGGGAGTTTTATGAGGATGCTATGACGGGTTCTGTAACGAGTTCTGTGAGTGCTGCGACGTGTAACTGAGATTCCTTGAACATACGGCACTGTGACAATTCTGTGCACTTCTCCCTGTTATCATGAACTCAACAACGAAACATCGGCCTGAATTAAACAGGAGGAAAATAAAATGATGATGACAATGGATAACAGCAGGAGAGTTCTGAATATAGCGGCTTTGTTTGATTTCATCTCCGGTGTTCTGCTGACAGCCCTCGGCATCTGCGGCTTTGCCCTGGCTTTTACAGCGCTGAACACTCCGGACCTGGCGTACAAAATGTCTTCCTTCGGAGGAAGCAGCGTGATCATCGGCGGATGCGTGCTGCTGGTACTGACCGGCGTTCTGGCAATCGTGGAAGGCTTTCTTGCTCTCAGGGCCGTGAAAGACCCCTCCCGGATCATACCGGTCTGGGTTCTGTCGATCGTCACCCTGGTGCTGCATGTCGTGAGCCTGATCATTGATTTCGCCGCCGGCTCCTTCGGCCTCTACAACGTGTTTGGCGTGATGATCGCTTCCATGGTCTTCGCGGCAGCCAACAGCATGAAAAACGAAGTGGAATCCTGATCCGGGGAGATCATCCCTCTAGATCGGCCCTACGAAGCACACTCCCAACTATGGAAACCTAAAATGACCCCCTGACAAAACCCCGCGGCCTGGAGGCTCTCCACCTCCCTGCCGCGGGGTTTTGTTCAATAAAAGCGGCCTGAAACCAAACTTCCGCCGCGGGAATTTCCCGCGGGCGCGCCCGCTGCGGAAATCCCAAGTTTTCTGAGCAGTTCTTCGGTCAGAATGTAGACGGTAATGTCTTCCAGTTAGGCCTGATATCATTTACCATAGACGTTTACACGGCCTGGAATAACGGAAAACCCTGACATACACTTTGAACCATTCCTGTCACCCTGATCAATAAGATGACCAGAAGTACCGCTCATGGAAAGGAATTCCTGCATATCTGTCTTTCAGCTGTCTTTCAGCTGTCATTCAGCCGCCAGTCATCCGGCGGCCTGAGGCGTTACCGCCTCAATCCAGCTGAATCTCCATGGTGCCGCTGTTGTTGGTGACGTCCAGGGCGGTCTGGGCCCTGGAGAGCTCGTCGGTGACGGCCTTCAGGTCCGCCTCTGCGTCTGCCACCTCATAGTTGGCATACCGATACTCGATAATCGGCTTCGCGCCGAACCCGGCGGAGTTCATCCGCTCCTTCGGGAGCCGCCCGGCCATGTCCGCGAGCTTTCTTTTCCGGGCGCTGAGCTGGGGGATATACACCAGCATCTGGTCCACGGTCATCTGAAAGCCCGGCACCTCTGTGGTGAGATTGAACTGGCTGATAGCGTGCTTCACGACCCGGATTTTTCTCTCCAGCTCGGCCAGGTCCTTCTGCGCCGCAGCGTAGTCGTAGGCCGGCCGGACCTCAGAGAGGTCTTCTCCCACAGCTGCGATAAAGGCCATGCTCCGGAGTTCCTTGTCCATCAGCTGCGCGTGCTCCTCATTCAGTTTCCGCAGCAGTTTGGCTGCTTCCGCAGACGTATATTTCATGTTCTTTCCTCCTGTTCAGAAAGAGTTTGTGTCCCTGTCGTACACAACACAGGATAACCGCTTTTCCGAAAGAAATCGTGGAAAAAAAGTTGCGGTTTCCTGCAATCCCTGATCATTATAGTCATTCCGGAAACCGATCTCAACCGAGCGAACCGGAATCTTGCCGAACCTGCACCGATCCACTATGATGGAAACAGAAACCCTATTATCCAGACAGAACAGAGAGCCCCTTTTCGGGCAGCATTCCCTATGCCTATGAAAATTGCAGCGATGACCTTCAGGCTGCACGCCCCCTGGGTGCACAGCCTGAAGGAAAAAAGAATGATTGTAAAGAGTATTGTGGCAAAGCTTCAGAACCGGTTTCACGTTTCTGCAGCTGAAATCGATGAGCAGGACACGCATCAGATCATCGTGATCGGTGTGGCCGCGATCGTCCCGCACAATGCGATGGCAGACAGCTGGATGGACGAGATCTCCCAGTTTCTCGAGGAGAACTGCGAGGCAGAAATCCTGGACGAAATGCGGGAGCTGCGCTAGACGAACCGCATCGCACCAGCGAAGTCGGACGTCCGCGCAGTTGTGGATTTGATAACCTCCATAAACGTTTGATTCCCTGTCGGCTATGATATCATTAACAGCTCGAGAATTCGATACTCCCCTTTGAAAGGAATGGACATGCTCTACATCATCCGGCACGGACAGACAGCGAAAAACAAGGCCATGGTTCTGCAGGGAAGAAGCGATGTGCCGCTGAACGATGCCGGCAGGCAGCAGGCGGAGGATGTCCGGGACCGGCTGATCTCAGCGGGGATCCGGTTTGACAGGGTCTACACCAGTCCTCTGATCCGGGCGGTGCAGACCGCGGAAATCATCGCCCCCGGTGTGGAGCAGATCGTGGACAGCCGGCTGATCGAAATGGACTATGGTCCCTACGAGGGGATGGATCTGAAGAATCCGGCGCCGGAGGTGCTGGCCTTTTTCAAGGATTTTGTCCGGACCCCGGCACCGGAGGGCATGGAGCCGCTGAGCTCTGTCGTGTCCCGAATGGGCGAATTCCTGCAGGAAATCCGCGGGGAGATCTCTGGCCGGAACATCCTGGTTTCCACCCACGCCATTGCCATGAAGGGCGCCCTGGAGTACCTGACCCCGGACTCAAAGGGGAGCTGGTGGTCCAGATTCATCGGGAACTGCGCGGTCTTCCAGGTGGACGTCAAAGAAAGCCGGGCGGGCCTCGATGAAAGCCAGGTGGGTCTCAACAAAAGCCACGGAGACCTCTGTGATCGAGAAGTCTTCGGACTGCCCAAAGAGTGGATTGCCCCGGATTCAGCAGGCTGACCTGGCGCTGTTCTAACGCTATCCTGACATCGTCCGCCGCTATTCTAACGCTATTCTGACACTGTTCTGACACCATCCTTACCTGCAATACGCCATCAACTGTGTTTTTAAGCATTCAGAAAAGGAGGAGCCGGAAATGCTGGAAAAATATCTGTATCGTTCCGATATGCTGAGATGTGTCCTGTGCCGGGATGCGCCCTGTACCAGTGCCTGTCAGCAGGCCGGGGGAAATCTTGACCCTGCGGACCTCCTGCGCAGCGTCTGGTTTGAAAACGAGAGCGGCGCGACGGCCCGCCTTCCACAGACCCTTTCCTGTGCGCGCTGTCCCGCCCCCTGCGAGAAAGCCTGCGTGCGGCCCGGGGAGGTGCCTGTGCGGAAGCTCATGCTTCGGCTAAGGGACGAAGTGAAGCCGGAACTTGATACTGCGGCCCCGGCATCCGAGGACCGTCTGAAAGCCGATCTCTGCAGCGTCCCGCTGGAAAACCCCTTCCTGCTGTCCTCCTCCGTTGTGGCCAGCACCTACGATATGTGCGCCAGGGCCTTTGAAGCGGGATGGGCGGGGGCCGCCTTCAAGACGATCTGCGACTTTGACATCCACGAGGCGTCACCGCGCTACTCCGCCATTACCGGCCCGGCCGGCAGCATCATCGGCTTCAAGAACATTGAACAGCTCTCCGACCACAGCGTGGAGGAGAACATGGCGGTGTTCCGGCAGCTGAAAAAGACGTATCCCTCCAAGGTGATCCTCGCCTCCATCATGGGCCGCGACGATGCGGAATGGGAGCGCCTGGCCCGTCTCTGTGAGGAAAACGGGGCGGATGCAGTCGAGCTCAATTTTTCCTGTCCCAACATGGCGGACGGCGGCCTGGGCTCTGATATCGGCCAGGTTCCGGAGCTGGTGGAGCGCTTTACCGCGGCCGCGCGGCGGGGGACCCGGGTTCCTGTCCTGGCAAAGCTCACCCCCAACGTGGCTGCCATGAGCCCGGCGGCCGAGGCTGCCAAGCGGGGCGGGGCCGACGGGATCGCCGCCATCAATACCATCAAGAGCATTATCGGGGTGAATCCCTACACCTTTGTTTCAGCGCCCGCAGTCCGCGGCAAGTCGGCAGTGGGGGGATACAGCGGCAGCGCCGTAAAACCAGTGGCGCTGCGCTTCATTGCGGAGCTCGGGCAGAATCCGGAGCTCTCCGGCATGCATTTAAGCGCCATGGGCGGCATTGAGACCTGGGCCGACGCCCTGGAGTTCATTGCCCTCGGCGCCGGCAGTATCCAGGTCACCACTGCTGTCATGCAGTACGGGTACCGCATCATCGATGACCTGAAATCGGGTTTGAACTACTATCTTGCGAGGGCAGCCTTCGACAGCGTGAAAGACGCGGTGGGAATCGGCCTCGATTCTGTCAGTCCTACCACCGACGTGCTGGAGCGGGATACCATTCTGTACCCGAAATTCCATCCCGACAGGTGCATCGGCTGCGGCCGGTGCCAGATTTCCTGCGCCGACGGCGGGCACCAGGCGATCTTCCTCGGCGAGGACCGGAAGCCCCGCCTGAAGGCCAAGAACTGCGTCGGCTGCCACCTTTGCGTCCTGGTGTGCCCCCAGAGGGCCATTACCAGCAGCAGCAAGCGGATTGCCAGAAAACCGAATCAGTAAAACACAAGGCCGGGAGATTCGCTCTCCCGGCTGAAATTTTATATTTATGCTGTTTTACGTTTTTGCAGTTTCACGATCTGGCTGTTTCATGTTGATCCAATTCACATTCGTGCCATGCAAAAGCAGGCGTTCGCAATCCGATTCGCTCCCTGCCCACGAACAGCTTACTTCCGCGCGGGGCTCAGGAAAGCTCCGGAGGCTTCAGGAGGCCTCCGGAAGGGCTGCTTCTTCCGGGGCACTTCCACTGTTATTGGTAAAGCGGTAGATATATTCTGCGGCCAGCTCTCCGATGCGGCCGCTCTTTTTTTCTTCCTCCAGGAACTGGTTCACGTAATTCAGAAGGCTCTCTGACCCCTTCGGCATCAGCACGCCCAGCTCCCCGCGGGTGAAGGGCTCGTAGATCAGGGGCGCCGCGAGACGGCTGTCTTTGCCTACGTAGTAGCCCGCCTCCATGATTTCAGTGATCATGACATCCGCCGCGCCCTCTGCCACCAGGCCCGGGATTTCCTGGTTCACCTCATAAATGGTCAGTGTGGCATTGGGAAGATTTGCCCGGGCGAATTTCTCGTTCAGCCCGCCCGGGTTTTCCATGACCCGGACCTCGGGACGGTTGATGGCTTCCAGGGAAGTGAAGCGCCGCGCATCCTCCGCACGGCACAAGACCGTCTTTCCGTTGCCCAGGTAGCCCTCTGACATCAGGGCCTGCTCCTTCCGCTGTTCGGTGATGGTGATGCCGCAGATCGCCAGGTCAAATTTCCCGGCCAGCGTGTCTTCCATCAGCGTGGGCCAGGAGGTCTTCACATACTGGAGCTCCACGCCGAGCGCCTTCGCCAGATCCTCCGCCAGCTCCGCATCAAATCCCACATACTTGTTTGCAACGGGATCCAGGTACGACATGGGCATGTAATCCCCCGCCGTTCCCACCAGGAGAACGCCCCGCTGCCGGACGGCCTCCAGGGCATCCGCGGCCTGGTTCGCGGTGTGGTCAGGATTCTCAGTGAGGACCGGGTTCACGGCGTTGTTCTGGTTCGCGGTGAGGCCCGGTCCAATTGCGGGGCCCTGCTCTGCGGTGTAGCCGGGAATGGTTTTCGCCCGGTGCTTTCCCTGGATCACTCCTCCAAAGGACGTGAGGGAAAAGAGAAGAACAAACGCAAGAAAGAATGTGCCGATCCGCTTCATTTCTGTTTCCTCCTTTGTGCAGTGCGCCTGCGACCTGACAAGCTTTCCCCTGCTCCGCGGGCGTATTTCCATGTCTATTGTACTTTTATGATCCACAAAAAGCCAGTTTGATTATCACTGGCGGAGCTTTTCTCACTTGCCTCATTTTTCTCCGCCCGGAGGAGCCTGGCAAGATGACATCCCGGCGGAGTTTTTCTCACTTGCCCCGTTTTTCTCCGCCTGTAGGTAACCTGGCAAGATGACATCCTGGCGGAGTTTTTCTCACTTGCCTCGTTTTTCTCCGCCTGTAGGTACATGGCAAGATGACATCCCGGCGGAGTTTTTCTCACTTGCCTCGTTTTTCTCCGCCTACAGGTATCTGGCAAGAGGGCAGCCCGGCGGAGTTTTCCTCACTTGCTTCATTTTTCTCCGCCTGCAGGAACATGGCAAGATGACATCCTGGCGGAGCTTTTCTCACTTGCCCCAGTTTTCTCCGCCTACAGGGACATGGCAAGAGGCTGGCTTCCAGGGGCCTTGGCGTCGGAATTCTCTCCCCCCTCTCTTTCCGACGCCACACCCCTATTCAAGAAGCCTGGCTTCCTTGGTCTCTGGCATCAGAATTCCCACACAAACCAGCTGGCCGCACCCGCCAGGTCCTCTCATGTACCTGGCAGGTGCGGCCAAAAGGGTCACAATTATTCAGTTCCTGTCATTAACGCCCAGGTCTTTGCGCGATCTTAGACTGATCTTCGATCGGCCTCTTTGGTATTTGATCGACCTCTGCTCGGTCTCTGATCTTTTATCATGCCGGCCTGAAAATCCACTCAATTTCCGCGCCGCCGTTGACCGTGACTCCGATGGAGCCGTCCGGAAGCACCAGATAGTACTTGCTGCTCTCATCCTCCCGGAAGGTAATGCGGAGATCCTGCTCCTCGCAGGCGTAGCGGAGCTCCGCCGGCCCAATCAAGGTGCCGTCCGTATCGCCTTCGATGCACCAGGAGGTGCATCGTGATGCCGCGATAGCCGCTGCCTCCCGCATGGTCTTTGTCGGCGTGAAGGTGACCTGCGGTGCCGTAGTTTCCTCCTTCTCCGTGCGCCGCGTTTCGCCTGAAAGCCTCATTTCACCGGAACGCCGCGCTTCGCCTGAAAGCGCCTCTGCCAGAGCATTCAACGCCATGCCGGCCTTTTCGGCGGCCTCTTCCAACTGCCGGTTCTGTGTCATCGTTCCGCAACCCCTTTTCTGATGGATTCCTTGTTCGCCGTGCCGGGAAGTCCGACACCGTTTCTCTTTTTTCCAAGCTCTCTTTTCCTGGACCTGGCGCGTCACACGAGTCCGGCGAGCCGAGCCCGGTTTATTCAAGTCCCGCTCTGCGGGACTTGACGCGGCGCGCGGGTTGCCGCCAGGCAACAATTACATTTCCGCGCGCCTGCGCATCCCCGCGGAGCGTTATCTCAGTGGGAGATTGGACCCCCACTGAGACAAGTTTGATTGAACCCACCACCTGTAGAGGTGGGGGTCTTCTCCCACTGAGATAAATACGCTGCTGTTCCTCTGCCCCTAATGCCCCTAATACCTCTCATGCTCCTCAGAACAGCACGGACAGGACGGAAATCCCCGAAAATCCCAGGGCGAGGCCCGCCTGCATGGCCCGGGATTTCACCATGCCGGAGAGGGCGTCTTTCGCGCCGCCGAGGGCCCGGAGGGAGAGAAGCGCTCCCGCAATTCCGGCCATGGTATTCCCGGCAGAGACGTTGGATGGTCCCACAAAGATGAGATACAGGGCCACCGCGATCACAATTCCCGGAAGAGCCTTGCCAACTGCGCCCTTCTCCTTCAGAGCCGCCGGCAGAGCGCCGAACCCGGAAGTGACTCTGGAAATCCCGTTCTTATCCAGGAGGGAAAGAATTGCCGCTGCCACGGTCCCCTTGCCGAGAATTCCGC
>Ga0256404_1007579_pt1 | contig 17031 bp, 13 predicted proteins | sample RumenRJG_01DNA_FD_185990 | JGI IMG/M metagenome (GOLD analysis project Ga0256404, IMG submission 185990) | Bovine rumen microbial communities from Lethbridge, Alberta, Canada - RJG_01 | ecosystem: Host-associated > Mammals > Digestive system > Stomach > Rumen | place: Canada: Alberta | collected...
CAGGCTGGCATCACGAACGAAATCAACGAAATCGTCGGCGGTGCGGAAGCGCTGAACAGTTAAGGGAGGAAAGCATTGATGACGACTGGCAAAATTGTAACGGTCCTGGGTCCTGTTATCGACATTAAGTTTCCGCCGAAACAGCTCCCTGCGATCTACAATGCTATTCATATTGACGGCACGGTAGGTGAAAACATCAAGATCCACCTGACTGCCGAAGTAATGCAGCATATCGGCGACGATGTGGTCCGCTGCGTAGCCATGAGCTCCACGGACGGTCTTGTACGCGGTATGGATGCAATTGATACGGGCGCGCCTATTAAGGTTCCCGTAGGTCCCGGCTGCCTGGGCCGTATTTTCAACGTACTGGGCGAAACCGTAGACCATGATGATACAAAAGTGGAAGCGGCCGACTACTGGCCGATTCACCGTCCTGCCCCGGCCCTGGAAAACCAGGCCACTTCCGAGCAGATCCTGGAAACAGGCATTAAGGTCGTTGACCTGATCGCCCCCTATGCTCTGGGCGGTAAGGTAGGCCTGTTCGGCGGCGCCGGCGTAGGTAAGACGGTACTGATCATGGAACTCATTCATAACGTTGCTACGGCCCACGGCGGTTATTCCGTATTCGCAGGCGTAGGCGAACGTACCCGTGAAGGTAATGACCTCTGGGGCGAAATGAAGGAGTCCGGCGTAATCGACAAGACCGTACTGGTATACGGTCAGATGAACGAACCGCCCGGAGCGCGTATGCGCGTAGGCCTGTCCGGCCTGACCATGGCAGAATATTTCCGTGATGTAGGCGGTCAGGACGTACTGCTCTTCATCGATAACATTTTCCGTTTCATTCAGGCAGGTTCCGAAGTATCCGCACTGCTTGGCCGTATGCCTTCTGCCGTAGGTTATCAGCCTACTCTGGCTAACGACATCGGCGCTCTGCAGGAACGGATCACGTCTACCAAGCACGGTTCCATCACATCGGTACAGGCTGTATATGTACCTGCCGATGACTTGACTGACCCTGCTCCTGCCGGAACGTTCGCACACTTGGATGCAACCACCGTACTTTCCCGTCAGATTGCAGAGCTTGGTATTTATCCGGCCGTGGATCCTCTGGATTCCACCAGCCGTATCCTGAGCCCGCAGGTTCTGGGTGAGGAACATTACAAGGTAGCCCGCGGCGTACAGGCTATTCTGCAGCGCTATAAAGAATTGCAGGACATCATCGCGATCCTGGGTATGGAAGAATTGGGCGAAGATGACAAGATCACCGTTGCCCGTGCCCGTAAGATCCAGCGTTTCCTGTCCCAGAGCTTCTTCGTAGCTGAACAGTTCACCGGCCAGCCCGGCCAGTATGTTCCGCTGAAGGAAACCATCCGCGGCTTCAAGGAGATCCTGGAAGGCAAGCACGACGATCTGCCGGAAGGCGCGTTCTACATGGTCGGCACGATTGATGATGCTATCGCGAAGGCCAAGAGCATGGAAGTGGAGTGATCCTATGGCCAGTTTAATGCGTTTTGAGGTCCTGGCTCCGGACAAGTATGTACTGAAGTCGGATGCGGTTTCCTATGTGGAAGCGGTGACCCTGTGGGGTGGCGTAGGCATTTTGCCCCGTCACGCCCCGCTTATTGCCGCTCTCAAGGAAGCTCCTCTGAAGTACCGGGATGCTGAGGGTATAGCTCATTTCCTGTGCGTGCAGGGCGGCTTTATGGAGGTTAAGGACAACAAGGTCGTAGTTATGACGGAGGCAGCCGAGACTGCCGATGAAATTGACGTTGACCGGGCCGAAGCTTCTGCTTTGCGTGCCCGTGAGCGCCTGGCAAGTCCCGATGACGAGATTGACATGGATCGTGTCATGGGCAGCCTGCGCCGCTCGGAAGCGCGTCTGAAGACCGTAAGGCTGGCGGCGGAATCCCGCTGACAGGAGCCGTACAGACCGGGCGACGGTCTGTGTCGTTAAGGTTTAAGGAGGGATTCGTCCGGAATTATATTCGGACGAACCTCTTTTTTATAAAAATATTCGTAACAATGTTCGCTGAATCTTCCTTGATCAGCAGTTCCTTAAATATGGTTTTGTGGCTACAGGCGGAATGTCTGGGAACTTACTGGAGGTGTAAGGATGGCAGTGCACCCGGGGGCCGTGATAGCGGTTGCAGGACTTGCCGTTGCGGGTTTCAAGTTGTATACGGCTTTGAGCAATACCGCGCAAATTGTCAGAAGCAGTTTGGAACGTTACAATGATGAGAAGATCCGTTACTATACCGTCAGTAAACAGGTTTTGGAGACGGTTATCGAATACGGTAAATTCAAGCTGGAGATGTGGGACGAGTTTGGTGTTCTGGCCCAGCTTTACAGCCGTATGCAGAATCCGCCCGGGCTCATCAGCTATAAGGGAATGGAAAGTGTGCATGCCGGACGTCCGCAGATGGACGATATCCGCACCATGGTAGCCTCTTTGGATGCCCTTCATGAGCAGAAGTGGGATGCGGTTGGTACAGGAATGCTGACCAGTCTTGCCATTTACGGTAAGACCATGACCCAGAAAGTGGGAAAAGACCAGATCCTGCACATCGACGGTTTCCCTGATACCGAGGAGGGCGACAGCGTGCTCGACACCATGGGGACCGTTCCGGCTCCCTACCATAGCGACAATGGTGTGATAGAAGAAAGCGCAGTTCTGAATGAGATACTGGGCATGCCTGTCGTTGTGGAGACGGAGGCCCTGTTAGCCGAACTTTCCGATAAAACCATAACGGAACTCACCAAGGATGAAGCCTTCGCCCTGAAGGACCAGATCGACTGGCGCAGTCTGAAACTTGCTGATGCGGTAGGACGTATGCGCCGTCTGGGCGAGACAGTTGAAAGCGTCAGGAGCGATGTGGAACGCCTGCGGGAAGTATGCAGGAGCAAGATAGAAAGCATCGGTCTGCTGGTGCAAAGAACCCCGGATTATAATGAATTCAGACTTGCGGATAAACAGGATTACCAATTCGCGGTCATGTTGCAGCGTACCATGCGCCTTTTAACGCGCCTGGACCTGGTTCTTAAGCGCGGCAATATGTGCGTTCTGAACTCCATGGCTATCAACGACTGCAAACGACAGGCGGCGGAACTGGTGCCGCTGCCCGATCCCAATGCGCCTGCAAGGTAAAAGGGGAAGGGCTTTAAGAGAGTATTCAGCGGCCTGGCCGCACTGTTTTTAGGAGGCTTAGGAGAAATGGCAAAAGATGCTTTGAGCAGTTTGGCCGGCAACCGTATGGGGCAGCTCAAGAGTGAGATTGCGGACCTTAAGGCCCAGCTCAGGAAAGAGTTTGAACCGGATAAGATTGCCGAGCTGAAAAAGCTTATCAGAGAAAAAGAAACCTACTACAATATACTTGCTGACCGTCGAAGGACTGGTATTTAAGCATCATGGATGAGCAGTTACTGGTGCGTTTGGCACAGATCGCATTACGCTGCGTAGTGGCGTATTATGTTTATAAGGACGCTGTCAAACATGAAGTCCCCAACAGGAACTTCTGGGTAGCGGCAACCTTTATTTTCTGGCCCGTCGTTCTGGCTTACCTGTTCTACCGGCAGCGCGCGGCCCGCACGGTTGATCTTTCCTTTGAGCAAAAGGCCCAGCTGGAGATAGATCATAAGCGCGAGGAAGAAAAACGGCGCATCGCGGCGGAACGGGCCGAGATGGAGCTGGAACGCAAACATGAGATCGAAAAGAACAAAATCAGTGAGGAAGAACTGGAAAAGCTTCGGGAAGAACGCAGGGCTGCCAAGGCCAAGCGCATGAAGGAGCTGGAAGAAGAGCGTGCGGAACAGGAAAGGCAGCACGCCGAACTTTTAAAGCTGAAAGAAAAAAAGCTGCAGGATACCGTGGCAAAGAATCTCAGCAACCTGGACAAGTAGTAGGATATATTTCAATACGGGCGCTGCGCTTAAAGGTGCGGCGTTTTCTTTTTGCGCAGACGAATCAATCAGTGGTTCCTTAATGTAAAATTTTTTCGCGCCCTCTTGCTAAAAGGCGTTTATAATGATAGAGTTAAATTGTAAGGGAAACACTGATTCATTCGTTCCCAAGCACGCGAAAGGTTTCGGCCGTCGAACAAACTCATTGAATCAGTGTTTATTATAGAGTAATTATCATAAGTAAGATATCAAACAAATTTAAAAATCAAACAGGGGGTAAGCTTGTGGAGAAGTTGATTGTCAGAGGCGGTAACCGACTGGTTGGCACAGTAAAGACAAGCGGGGCAAAGAATGCGGTACTGCCTATTATTGCTGCTTCTATTTTAGGTGAAACACCCAGCCATCTGGATGAAATTCCCAAGCTGGACGATGTACATACTATTTGCAGGGTACTGCAATATTTAGGGGTAAAAACGGACACATCCAAAGAACATGAACTGACGCTGGATACATCGAAAATTTCCGCGTATGAAGCCCCTTATGAACTTGTCCGGACCATGCGGGCTTCTTTTGTGGTGCTGGGTCCCCTGCTGGCCCGGAAGGGACATGCCCGGATTTCCCAGCCCGGAGGCTGCGCTATCGGAAGCCGTCCCATCGACCTGCATTTAAAAGGCTTTGAAGCCCTGGGAGCAAAAATTACCCAGGATCACGGTTTTGTTGATGCTGTAGCCCCTAATGGGCTCCACGGTGCGGACATCTATCTGGATTTCCCCAGCGTGGGCGCGACGGAAAATATTATGATGGCAGCCTGCCTTGCTGAAGGCACTACAACCCTGGAAAACCCGGCGGAAGAGCCGGAGATCGTAGACCTGGCCAACTACCTGAACCAGATGGGCGGCAAGATCCGTGGGGCCGGTACCGATGTGATCCGCATCGAAGGTGTCAAACATATGCATGGCGCCGAACATTCGGTGATTCCTGACCGTATTGAGGCAGGAACGTACATGATTGCAGCGGCCATGACCCATGGGGATGTGATCATTGAAAATGTGCTGGCGGAACATCAGAAACCGCTGCTGGCCAAGCTGCGGGAAGCCGGCGTACTGATCGAGGAAGATATCGACCGGATCCATGTGGCCTGCCCGGGAACGTTAAAGGGCGTTAACGTGAAAACCCTTCCTTATCCCGGATTCCCTACGGACATGCAGGCACAGATTATGGCGATGATGACTATCTGCGAAGGACGCAGTACCGTAATGGAGACTGTGTTTGAAAACCGTTTCATGCATGTGATCGAACTGAACCGCATGGGTGCCAATATTGTGACCACAGGGGCCCGTGGGGCCATAATCGAAGGGCCGGCCAAGCTGACAGGCTGCGAAGTGAATGCTACAGACCTGCGGGCCGGCGCTGCCATGATTCTGGCCGGGCTGGTGGCAGAAGGAACGACCATTATCGGCAATCTGCATCACATTGACCGGGGATACGAAGATATCGTAGGTAAGCTGCAGGCACTGGGTGCGGATATCCAGCGCATAAGTGTAAAAGACTGACTGTATTGGTTGTGGCAGGGCGTTCCGACCATGACGGTTCTCTGGGGAAAAAACAGCTCTTGGGGCAGGCAGGCGGGATGGATGAAATTTAGTAAAGCAGGAGACATAGCATGTTTGGTGGACATACAGATATCGGTATAGATTTAGGCACCGCTAATATACTGGTATACGTGAAGGGAAAAGGTATCGTGCTGAACGAGCCTTCCGTGGTGGCGGTGGAAAAATCCGGCAATAAAATACTGGCTGTGGGTGCGGAAGCCCGGGATATGCTGGGCCGTACCCCTCAGGGCATCGTAGCGGTACGTCCTTTAAAGGAAGGGGTCATCGCCAACTATACGATTACCCAGAAGATGCTGGAATACATTATCAACAAGGTGGCCGGAAAGAGCTTCTTCTTTAAGCCCCGTGTCATGACCTGCATTCCGGTGCACATCACTTCCGTGGAGAAGCGGGCAGTACTGGAAGCGACTATCCAGGCCGGCGTATCCAAAACATACCTGATAGAGGAACCTCTGGCTGCTGCCCTTGGCGCCGGGCTGGACATCATGGTGCCTTCCGGGAAAATGGTTGTGGATATCGGTGGTGGTACTACCGATATCGGGATCCTGAGTCTGGGCGGCGTGGTGGACAGCGATTCGGTCCGTGTCGGTGGGGATAAATTTGATGAAAGCATAGTGCGCCATGTAAAAAAGGAATACAATATACTGATAGGGGAAACTACGGGAGAGGCTGTCAAAAAGACTATCGGCAACGTACATCCGGGAGAACCTGTTAAGACCATGGAAATCCGGGGCCGGGATGCGGTCAACGGATTGCCTGCAACGGTTACGGTTACATCGGAGGATGTTCGCAAGGCCTTGGAAGAGCCTCTTGAGACCCTGATAGGCCGTATTCGTTCCGTACTGGAAAAATGCCCTCCGGAACTGTCGGCGGATATTGTTGACAACGGGATTTACCTGACAGGAGGCGGGGCGCTGCTGGGAGGCTTTGCCAAAGTGCTGGAAGAAGACACGGGAATCCGGGTCTTTGTGGCGGAAAATCCGTTGGACTGCGTAGCAATCGGAACCGGGAAGGCTCTGGAAAATCTGGACAAGCTCCGCCCCGGTACGGTTTACAGCAATGCCATGTTTTAAATTGATACGTATTGATTTTGTTTTGGGACGGTTTTGGAAAAGGCCGGTACACGGCTTTTTTCCATACCGTCCTGCTGATTTTACATGTAATACACCATATAAACAAATGAAACGGTGATTTCCTGAAAGAGGCTGTGAAATGTTGTGTTATCATAAATGCGGAAAATGCAGTTGCCGGTTTTTTCTGTTTCTTATTTTCGTAGTAACCATTCTTCTGCCGGTATCCGTACAGGCCAGAATAACTGATATGCGGACAGGAAGCGGTCCTACCCGGATGCGCATTGTGCTGGATATGGATGAACCGGCGAAGTTTAAAGACAGCGGCGATTCCGGAAAAATAGTCCTTGACCTGGACACTTCCGCGAAAAAAAATATACTGAGAAAGTTTAATGACGCGTCAATTACAGATATAAACCTTGAAAAATCCGGGAAAAATTCCAGCAGGCTGACAGTCCGGCTGAAAAAGCCTGCCCAGCACAAGGTCATTGTTCTGAAAAATCCCCACCGGATCGTTTTGGATGTTTACCGGATCGAAATCGTTAAAACGTCCCGGGAACTGGGGAACGGTCTGGGTTATACCTTCTGGCAGGATGATATGAACGGGTTGCCGGTGCGTCTTTATGTGTTAAGCGTAAGTCCGGACAGCGGCTATTATCTGAAACCCTTTTCCGGTGCCGTGAACCGGAACGGGCGCGGAAAGCTTTCCCGTGCGGCTGCATCGGTGGGAGCCCGGGCTGCCGTGAACGCCTGTTATTTTGATACAGACGGCTGGGTCATCGGAAACTGCAAGTGGAACGACAGCTTCTACGGCGTGGATTCCACACCCCGAAGCGCTCTGATTGTAGACAGGGAAGGACATGCCTCTGTCCAGAAGGACCTGGCATACCAGGGGACTGCTACGCTTCCGGGGGGCCGGATCCTTACCATTAAGGGAATGAACCGGCAGCGGATTACAGACGATCTGGTCCTGTTTAACCGAAATTACGGTCCGGCTACCCGTACAAACGAACACGGACGTGAGGTAAAGGTGCGGCAGGGACGGGCCATAGAAGTCTCGCCTAAGGGAAACATGATGTTGGACAACGATTCCCTTGTGCTTTCCGGCCACGGGGTCAACAGAGAGGCCCTTTCCCAGGTAAAACGGGGTGACAGGGTGGCTATTGACCAGACCCTGGGAAGCCGCAAGGCGGATGAAGCACGGCTTGTTATCGGCGGTGGGCCCCTGCTGGTGGAGAACGGGCAGGTTAATGTCCGGGCCAGGGAAGAATCTATGGCTCCAGATATTGCCTATGGCCGCGCGCCCCGTACCGGCGCAGGTGTTACTGCTGACGGAACTGTACTGCTGATGGTGGTGGACGGCCGCAGCCAGTATTCCGCCGGTATGACTCTGAAAGAATTTGCCGGATACATGAAACGTTTTGGAGCGGTTTCCGCTGTGAATTTTGACGGGGGAGGCTCTTCCGAGATGGTGCTGGACGGGAAAATAATGAACCGTCCTTCCGATGGGGGAGAACGGCCTGTCAGTATCGGGCTGGGCATTTTCCGGAAGTGATTTTGCCAAAAATATAAATTCGTTGTATAATAAAATATTATAATAGGTTTTTTATTGTAAACTTTGGGAAACATTGATTAAAAGAGTTTGCACGCAGACAAATTAATCGGTGGTTTCTTAAGCTGTTCTGCAAAAAAGGACAATTTATGAAAAAGCTCATTCTGACAGTTTGTTTGTTATTATGTATATTTACTTCGCAGGTCTTTGCCCGGACGCCGCTGATGCCTGTAGACAGCCTGAAGGCCGGTATGCGGGGATACGCTAAAACCGTTATATCCGGCGATACCATTGAGACATTTCCGGTGGAAGTTTTGGGCGTAACCGGCAGTGAGAATGCAGGTTACCAGATACTGATCCGGGGCAGCGGAAACGTACTGGAACGAAGCGGCGGCATTGCGCAGGGGATGAGCGGCAGTCCGGTCTATATTGACGGTAAACTGGCCGGGGCCATTGCCTATGGCAAGGCCTTTACCGATCCCCACTACTGTTTTCTGACGCCGATTCAGGATATGCTGGATATGCTGGACAGGCCGGTTCCTCATCGGGAAAAGGCTGACAGATCTCTTTTGCCTAAAGGGACTGCCCTGATGGCAGGGGGGTTCTCCGATGCGGGGCTGGCGCTGCTTCAGCGTGAACTGGAAGCTTCCGGGATTACTGTTATGAACGCAGGGGCTTCCGGGACAGAAGCATCTTCCAAAGCCCTGGAACCCGGCAGTTCTGTAGGGGTTGCTCTCGTACAGGGCGATCTTTCGCTGGGAGCATTGGGAACCGTTACCTGGACAGATGAGAGAGGGCGCTTTCTGGCCTTCGGTCATCCTTTCATGCAGAGAGGGGATTCGGATTTCTTCCTGACAAAGACATGGGTACTGGCTTCCCTTCCTAATCTGCAGGCAGCTTATAAAATCGGAAATATCGGTGAGGCAATAGGGACGGTAAACCAGGACCGCAGTGCCGGTATAGCCGGACTGGTTGGCAAACTTCCGTCTTTTATCCCACTTTACGTATCAGTTACAGATTCCACCCGGTCCCAGAACGGCAGCGTCCGGGTGAGGGTGATCAATGATGAACAGATGACCCCGACGCTGGTCAGTTCCGTGCTTGTAAGTCAGGCGGCAAAAGTAGCTGACCACGGGACCGGCGGCAGCGCCCGGCTTTTGTTTGATATTACGGCTATGGACAGCAAAGAGGAGCTGCTGCACATAAACAGGGAAAACATGTATTTTGACAAGACGTCCCTGATGAAGCAGCTTCCGGCGGAATTACAGGAGACGGTTCAGGTACTTCTCCAGAACAAGCTGGAACAGGTTCGTATAACAAATATCGATGTAAATGTAAATATGAGCACAGAAAGCCTGGTAGCTGAAATTAAGAAAGTTACTGTGGAAGAAAAGGAACCCCGGCCCGGTGACACGATCCATTTGAATGTAACTCTGAAGCCCTATCGCAGCGAAAATATAACCCGGACTGTGGCGTATAAGCTTCCCAAAAACGCAGAAGGGGAAATCCGGCTGAAGGTCCGGGGGGGCGCTTCAACAGCCTGGATACAGGAACTGATGAAGCAGCAGAAAGAAGAAGGCGCAGCCCAGGATAAAAAGGAAAAGCAGAAAGGGCAGAAAAAAGAGAAAGAAAAAGACATAAAGCTGGCAGACTATGTACGTGAGGTAAACACTGCGGACCGCAATAATGATATTATTGTGGAATATGCATCAGGCGGACCCCGTCCTGACATGACGGAGGAAGAAGCGGAGGCTTCCCTGGCAGCGATGCTTTCAGGCGGCAGGAATAAACAGGCGGTTCCGGTGGATTACATTGTGGACGGTGAACAGACCGTTACAGTCCGTCTGCCCTGAAATTGCCACAAATTGTTTTTATAATTCTGTATATAGCAGTGCGGGACAATCATTACCGGGGAAACAGAACATTAAATGAATGTCTGTGGACGGCGGATCTTGGAGAAGGGAGGAAGGCATATGCTTCGTGAATTGTGCGCCATGACCGGTGCATGGATCATCGGATTCTGTCAGGTTACCGGCCGTATGATGATGCTTTTTCTGGATACCCTGTCCAAGGTACGGACTGTCAGTATAAAAGAGACACTGCGACAGATGGCTCTATTAGGGGCGGATTCCCTTCCCATCGTGTTACTGACCATGCTGTGCACGGGTATGGTCTTCTCTGTACAGACGGCGAAAGAATTTGTAGCCTTGGGAGCTTCCGGCACAGTGGGAGGAATCGTGGCTATCGCCATGGGCAGGGAACTGGTCCCGGTACTGACCGGCGTTGTGGTGGCCGGGCGAATCGGTGCGGCCATTGCGGCTGAACTGGGAACCATGAAGGTGACAGAGCAGATCGATGCCCTGCGTGTTATGGCTACCAGCCCGGTCCGGTATCTGGTGGCTCCCCGTTTTCTTGCTGTTGCCCTTATGATGCCGGTGCTCATTGTGTTCGGCAATTTTATCGGTAATGCGGGGGGATATTTCGTAGCCCATTATTACGCGGATATCGGTTCCATGACGTACCTGAATTCTATCAGACAGTTATGCGAGCCCTTTGATTTATTCGGAGGCATGATCAAAGGCGTTGCCTTTGGCGCTATCATCAGTATCGTAGGCTGTTTTAAGGGACTGAACGCAAAGCAGGGCGCTGAAGGCGTGGGACTTGCCACTACGGCTTCCGTAGTGCTTTCCATCATTTTGATATTTATATCGGATTATTTTCTGACGGTTTTGTTGTACGTAGACAAATAAGAGAGGCGTTATGGCTGAATCTGTTATTTCCCTGCGAAATCTGGAGCTGGCTTTTGGCGAGAAAAAGGTATTGCAGGGTGTCAATCTGGAAGTTAAAAAAGGGGAGACCATGGCGGTGATCGGGCCTTCCGGAACAGGAAAAAGCACGATTCTGAAGGTCCTGATAGGGCTGCTGGCCCCAACAGGGGGAAACGTCTTTATCGAAGGACAGGATGTTTCCCATCTGACGGAAGAGGAATGGAATGAGATCCGTAAACATATAGGGATGGTATTCCAGTACTCTGCGCTGTTTGACTTTCTGGATGTGGGAGAAAACGTAGCTTTCGGGTTGCGGCAGCATTTTCGCCTGTCGGAAGAGGAAGTGCAGAAAAAGGTGGATGACCTGCTGAAGGATGTAGGAATGGAAGATGCCAAAAGCCTGTATCCTGTGGAACTGTCCGGTGGCATGAAAAAGAGGGTCAGCCTGGCAAGGGCGCTGGCATTCGGGCCCCGTATCGTCCTGTATGACGAACCTACCGCAGGACTGGATCCCATACGGATGATGAACATCAGCCGCCTGATAAGGGAAACTCAGCGAAAACACAAGGTAACATCCATTCTGGTAACCCATGATATGGAATCGGTATATGTGGCTGCGGACCGTGTAGCCCTGATAAACGGGGGTAAAATCGTAGCCGTAGGTACGCCGGAGGAATTCAGAAATTCGGATGATCCGCTGATTCGTGGATTTATAACCGGTGAGGAAATAGCGGGAGCAACGGAGGCATTTCGATGAAAGCAAGCGAAGCAAAGGTAGGGGCGCTGACCCTGGGCGGTGCTGTGATCCTGGCAGGGATGATCAGTTTCCTGGGAGCCTTTAAATTATTTGACGGCGGCTATGACCTGCATGTATCCTATCCTTCCGTGAACGGATTGCAGGTGGGAAGCGCCGTACGGTACGCAGGCGTTCCTATCGGCACGGTAAAGTCAGCAAGAGTGGAGCCGGACCAGGTCATTATAACCATGCATGTGAACAAGGGGGTACAGATTCCTCAGGAAGCTGAATTTTCCATTGGCTCCGACGGAGTCATGGGGGAAAAATTCGTAGATGTGCGGCCGCCTAAAAAATACAGCGGCGTTTACCTGAGACCGGACAGTACCCTGACGGGCCAGCCCGGGGGGGATATCAATGACTTTATGGCCAGTTCCGGAAAAGTTCTGGAAAAACTGGAAGGCATAGCAGACGCCCTTAATAATGTATTTGGGGATAAAGAAGTCCAGAAATCCATGCGGGACGGCTTTATCAATGCCCGGGATATCAGCAATAACCTGAACACGTTTACGAAGATAATGGCAGATTCCGCTAAAGAAAACCAGGCGGAAATGCACAATATGGTTTCCCAGTTCAACCAGATGAGCATCCGTATGAATAAGACCATGGCCCATGTGGAAAGCCTGATGGCCGGCGTTGATGCCAATGGGGAGACGGGACGGAACGTAGCGGTAATGGCTCAGAATCTGGCCATTACCAGCAAAAACATAGAACAGATTTCCGGTACGCTGGCGGAAGTCGCCACCGATCCCCAGACAAAAGAGGATCTGAAGGCCACGATCCACAATGCCCGGGGGGTGACGGAAAGGGCTAACAAGATACTGGGGATGGGCGACGGGATGAAGGTTAAGACCCACGCAGATATATTGCATAATGTAAAAGGCGGTTCCTGGCGCAGCAATTTCGGTATGCAGTTTGATAAATCAAAAAAAGGAACTTACGGTTATCTGGGCGCCTCCAGCATCGGGGACGATACCAAACTGGATCTGTATTTCGGTAAGAAATTCCGTGGCGTCGACATCAGTACCGGCGCCATGCAGGGAAAATTCGGGATCGGGCTGGGTTATGGCATTAACGACAGGTTCCGAATCTATTCCCAGCTGTACGATTTCAGCGACAGCAAGCTGAGGCTCGGCGGCGAATATATGATTAAAGACGATATCTTCCTTGTCGGGGAAAGCCTGGATCTGTTGCATGGCAATAAACAGGATGTGTATTTAGGCATACGGGCTTATTTCTGATGTGGCGACAGCTTTACCTGCTGTTTTGGAACAGAATTGCACTGAAATCGGCAGCGGGTGAAGGGCCTGCTTTGAATCCTACAGTGTGATAAGGAATAAGCTTGACTTTTACGTCAGAGAACATATATAATTATTTCGCTGACTTGTCAGTCAGAAAATGGAGGTAGTACTATGACGACGAAAAAGAATGCTGCGCGCACTGCATTGCTAAGTGCGTTATTTACCGCGTTGCTGGTGCCTTCAGCTTTTGCGGGTGAAGGAATGCCCATCGACCTGCAGACGGCCATTGCGAAAGCCTTTGCCAGCCATGCGGATATAAAGAAAGCGGAATACAGCCTGGACGCTGCCAGGGCGAAATATAACGTGGTAAGGGAAAGCTTTGGACCCAAAGTAACATTTTCTCATACTTCTGGCCGTGGCGGATATTGGCAAGAACAACCTATTACAAAAGATGGTATGATAATAGGTTATAGTAAACAGATAGGAGAACAGCATAAAAACGGTTTTTCTTTGAAGGTTCCTATTTATGATGCATCGTTGATTGCTTCTGAAAAAAAGGCAAAAGCAGGTTATCAAAGCAGTGTTTTAGGAGAAGAACTTACTTTTATTAAGTTAAAGCAGTCTGTTACGGATGCATACTTTAAACTGCTGGCAACCAAGGATACCAGGCAGGTCTGCGAGCAGTCCGTATCTACCCTGAAAGACCATCTGAAAAATGTACAGGCCCAGTATGACGTAGGGGTAGTGGCCAAGGTAGACCTGCTGCGAAGTGAGGTGGAACTGACAGATGCCCAGCAGAACCTGATCATGGCAGAAAACGGTTATAATATTGCGGAAGCGAACCTGAACAACATTATGGGGATTCCCCAAAATACGAAACTGGATCCGGTGGAAGAGCTGGGGTATGCGGCCTATGAAGAATCCCTGCCTTCCTGTATTGATTATGCTATGCTGCACCGGCTGGACCTGCAGCAGAGCGCGTTGCAGGTAAAGGCGGCGGAAGCAGACTTGAACAGTGCAAAGGCTGGCTGGCTACCGTCTGTTGGTGGTACCCTTTCTAATGATTGGTCGGATGCGAATACGGGTCATTGGCCTGGTGATAAGAATAGCAACTGGAGTGCAGGACTTAGTGTCAGTATGAATGTATTTGACAGCGGTGTGACCAAATCCAACGTGGCCGCGGCCAAGGCGAACCTGATGACGGCAAAGGAAAGCTACCGTCAGGACGCGGATGCTGTGCAGCTGGATGTCCGGAACTGTTATTTCAATCTGCGTGAAGCGGAAAAGCGAATTTCCACCACCCAGGTGGCAGTTGCCAAAGCGGAGGAAGATTATCATATCGCCCAGGTCCGGTATGAAGCCGGCGTAGGCACCAATACAGACGTACTGGACGCCCAGGTGGCCCTAACCAGGGCAAGGAATAATTTCAATACCGCCCTGTACGATTACAATACATCCAGAAGCGCCCTCCAGACCGCCATGGGCATCGAAGCCCGTCCGGATGATTATAAATATCTGACTTACGGGGAACGTTACAAGGCTACAAAAGCCCTGTACAATACAGCTGCGGAAACGACGGATTCTGAAAAAAGATTAAAGGAAACCGTGAAGGCTTTGGAAAAAGCCCGAGCTGAACGGCGAAAAGCTGCTGCGGCTGCTGAAAAAGCAGACAAAAACAAATAATTTTATATCGGGATTTTAACAAAGAGGATTTTGCGAATGCAAAGTCCTCTATATTTTTGTAAGATTTCACATAAGCGTTACAAAAACTGCTGAATTTCTGTGCTGTTTCTGCTATAATTAACTATCATGGGATATTGTTGTTATTTATAGTATATATCATAATTTATGTGCATAAAATTATGCGGCAAGGGAAAGGCGTGAGCAAACCGTCGGAGGTGATTGCGTCATTCCATGAGATGAAATTCGCCGTCGTGGCGAGACTGTTACGATAAAAGTTCAAGAAGCAAGCCCGCAGGGCGAAGCTGATTGAAAACTTTTATCTATATGCAGTGCGCCGCAGAACGCAAGCCAAAGGCGAAGCGTGATGCGTTACGCACGAGCCATGAGGGACGAAGTCCTGAGTTTCGAAGCCACAGGCGAATGAGTCCATGGAATAGCAATCGGTGACGGGTTTGCGATGCCTTTGCCTGACAGCATAACTTATACACAGCTAAACTTCAATTCACTGGAGGCGCAAAATGAACCGTATCGCAAAATGGATTGGTGGCACAGTCCTGGTTCTTTGCGCCCTTTTTGCAGGTCTTGTACAGATCGTACTGCCTGGTCTTATGGACAAGGCCATTCCCTATGTGGAAAAAACGGCCGCGGACTATATCAATGGATCGGTAACTGTTGGTTCTGTATCCAAATCCGGACTTACGGAACTTTTGGTTAAGGATATAACCGTTAAGGACAACAGGCAGCGACCGGTTGCAGTAATGCCGGAGACCCGCATTTCCCTGAATCCTCTGAAAGCTTTTTCCGGAGTGGAAAAGGCAGTTTCTTCGGTGGAACTGGTAAAACCAACTATTTATGTACGACAGGATAAAGACGAGACTTGGAACTTTAACAATCTGTTAAAGCCGTCGGAATCCGAAACGACTCCCTTCTATGGGAAGGCGGAGGTAAAGCAGGGGACAGTTGTGGCCGTGTTGCCGGAAGGAACCTGGGAGTATAGGGTGGAGGGCTTTGTAGACGGAAGCTACAATCCGGCTTTTGACCTGAATTTTGCGGTGGATGGCCCCGGCATGGATACAGCCCGTGTCCTCGGCAGTATCGACAATAAAGGGATCGGGAAGATCGTAATGAAATCGTCCCGTGTGGATCTGGCGCCGTACGGGCCGCTGGCCCTTCGGTACGGCCAGGTGAAAGAGGCTGCCGGTCAGGTGACGGATATTGACGGGGAATGGAATAACGACGGCAAGGATACTGTTCTTCGCGGGACCTGCAATCTGCAGGATGTAAGGGGTAATTACCGCTTTGGGGAGCAGGAAGTTCCTATTCGTGTAACGGGGCAGATATCCTCTTCGGATCATTCAATAACAGCAAAGGAACTGCAGGTCAGCCTGAACGGGCAGAAGGCAGTTCTTTCCGGCTCGGCGGATATTCGGGATCTGGATAATCCGGCAGGTCATGTGGCATTACGTTCTGACAGGGTTTCCTATGCCGGGGAGACAGTTGCTGATCTGGAAGCGGAAGCAGTTCTGACTGAAGGGAAGGCTGCAATCAATCTGATCCATGCCGGGTATCACGGCGGATCGGTTACCGGACAGGGAGTATATGATCTTAAGAATGGTAAAATTATCGGTGAAACCAATATCCGGAACGTAACGCTGGACGGTGAAAAAACAAAAGGCGAAAAGTTCCTGCTGAATGCAGCCCTGGCAGGGAATGGAACCTATGACAGGGAAAAGGGGAACTTAGCTGTGAATGTGGCGGCTAACACTATGAACCTGAAATGGCGGGATATGCTGCTGAACGTTATGGATTTTGACGCTGATGTAACAGAGAAAGGCGTCTCTGTACAGACATTTTCCGCTTTTGCCGGAAACGGGGTCATGCAGGGTTCGGGAAAGGTTTCCTTTGACGGGACCTATGATTTGAAAGGGAGAATGACGGAAATGCCGCTGGCTCCAATTTTGGCAGCGGCAGGACAGGAAGGAAACGGCCTGGTTTCTGCTTCGTACCACCTGTACGGGCAGGGCGGCAATATCAATTTTGACGGGCCGGTGCAGCTGCAGCAGGCTGTATATAAGGATCTGCATCTGACAGAGGGTCATGGGTTCGTTACGGTACGCAATAATATAATCAAACTGGATGACTACCAGCTGAATATGGATCAGGGTGCCCATGTGGCTAACGGTACCATTGATATGGGGAATGGGGATCCGGTATTTGACCTGGTCCTGGATACTGAAAAAGTACGCGTTGAACCGCTGCTGTCAGCGGCCGGATTGCAGGGAACCCTGAAAGCTACGGGGAACCTGACGAACCATATGCATATTACCGGTACCATGCCTGACCTTAGTATCAAAGGAACCGTCGACATGTCTGACGGCAGCGTAGAAGGATATCTGGTAGATGCTATAACG
>Ga0256404_1007580_pt1 | contig 17030 bp, 31 predicted proteins | sample RumenRJG_01DNA_FD_185990 | JGI IMG/M metagenome (GOLD analysis project Ga0256404, IMG submission 185990) | Bovine rumen microbial communities from Lethbridge, Alberta, Canada - RJG_01 | ecosystem: Host-associated > Mammals > Digestive system > Stomach > Rumen | place: Canada: Alberta | collected...
CTGGGAAAAGTTTGGCAGTGGCAGCGGTACGGATGACTACGACCTGCTGACGAACAAACCCGCGATCGACGGTACGGAGCTGGATAAAGACTCCACGGCAGAGGGTTTAGGGCTTGCGAAGGCCACGGACCTTACTGCGATCGATGGCCGTGTCACGCAGGCGGAAGACGATATCGACGCGCTTGAAGGGCGTATGGACACCGCAGAGGACGATATCGCCCAGATACAGACCGACCTCGGGAACGTCTACACCAAGACCGAGACGGATGCGAAGATCGACGAGAAGCTGGCAGACTACGACCACCTCGACTACAAGAAGGCAGACTCACCGCCGACAGCGACGGAGGTCGTGATCGGTGGTCAGACGGTGCCGGTCGTGGAAGGTACACGGTATCTTGTGCCCGTGACAGGCGCGAACCGATTCGAGGAGTACGTCGTACTGAACGGCGAGGTGTGGGACTTAGGACCGGCAGCGGGCAGTGGTGTGGCGCAGACGGAGACGGCGATCACGGTCACAAACCCGATCGGTCGGTTCACGATGAACGAGGTCATCCCGGCGGGTACGCCTCTGGAAGAGATTGACCGTAAGCTGTTGCAGAAGGTCAGCGTACCGACTCTGACAGACCCGTCCGCATCCCTGTCGTTCACGGCACCGACACTGGTGAAGGTAGGCACGACGGTCAGCGGTGGCGCGGCAACGGTCACACTGAACCGCGGCAAGATCGACCCTGCGTACGGTACGTCCGGGTACAGAAGTGGTGAGGCTACGGGGTATGCGATCACCATGACAGGCGCTGCTGCGTCGTACAGCGACTCGAACGACACAGGCTCGTTCACGGTGCCGGATATCACGAGAGCGACCCCGGGCAAGGTCACGATCACGGGTACTGCGTCGTACGCTGCGGGCGAACAGCCGAAGAACAGCGACGGTGCGAACTACGGCACGCCGCTTGGCGCAGGTTCGAAGAGCGCGTCCAAGGAGATCGAGTTTATCGCACCGTTCTACTATGGCGCGACGGCGACTCTGCCGCGTACAGACCTTGCCGGTCTGACCGAGGATCTGTCGAAGAAGGGCGCGAAGACCTATACGGTGGCAACGGACAGCGAGTACGTGACGTTCGCGTATGACGCATCGTACGGTAACCTGCGGTCGATCAAGGACGAAGGCGATCAGGAGAACATCGACGGCTACACGAAGACACAGATAACGGTCGACGGTATTGCGTATAACGTGTACATCTCGCAGTTCCTGACGGTTGACCCGGCAGCTGTTTACAAGTTGAGTTTCTAAGGAGGTAGAGTAATGGCAGGAACGAAAAGAGGCATGCCATTTGAACGGACGGGTCCGTTCCCGATCGACGACAAGTTCGTGCTGTCAAAGGCGGAGATGCTGGCAGTCGACGACCTGAAGATGCCGGAGAAATACTTTGCGGTCAATACCGACGACGGGAAGTTCTATCTGTACGATAAGTCTGCAACGCCGTCTGCGGAGACGGGAAAGTTCTCCGTTCCGGAAGGCGGGGATGCTGGGCATGTGGAGCTGACGCAGGCTGAATACGACGCGCTGACCGACGAGCAGAAAATGGACGGTACGGTGTACTTCATCACAGACGGCGGTGCTTATGTTCCTGCTATTGAGCTGATTCCACATTCGCCGCAAGACCCGATTGTGGTAGGCAAGTTTGACTTGCGTGGTGATGGTGAGTACAGAAATATATATCGTGTTCGCAGGTGGATTAGTGACTTAAAAAACGCAAGCCCAATCATCACGGTAGGGTGGACAGAGCAGGGTGTGTATGTAAGACCGCTTCGTATATATGGTTATTTCACATTCCATGACTACGAAAACACAGCGACAGGTTGGAGGTACATCATACAACAATTCCCCATTCCGTATTCTGGATATGCGCCGATAGAAGCTCCGTCTGGTGAAAAGATTGGCTTAAAATTCTATGTCGATCATAACAATAAATTGAAAATGGTCGCAGAGGGGCAAAGCTATTTCAACCAAGATGACTTCGCATCAGTCGTCATTGACTACATCGAAACACCGATCACATAAGGAGGTAAGACATGGGAATGATAATGAAAAACGGTGTGCCTTATGCGAGCGGAAGTGAAATCCCCGAAGGTGGCACAAAAGGTCAGGTACTCGCAAAGGCATCAAACATCAGCGGAGACTTTGAGTGGGTCAACGGTGGCGGTGACAGTTCCGTAGAACTCACCCAAGCCGAGTACGACGCACTCAGCACGGAAGAAAAGAATAACGGCACCACGTACTTCGTCACGGACAGCGTGCATGGCGGCGGTGGTTCTGGCGGCGGTGCCGCAGTTTATGAATTTGACAAGACATCGACGGATACCGCGTACCTGATGGACATAATAGATAAAGCCACAAACCATAGGGCGTTTGTGTATGATGGTTTTTATCAACTTGTTGAAGTATCAAGCGGGGGTATGGATGACTTTACATTGACATTTGTGTGTGGTCCAAGAACGCGTATACTTGAGTACAGGGTTTATGACGACGAATGTTATATGACCTCTTCTAAGGACTATGACTACACGTACAGGCTCATGTCTGCCACTTCATCAAGTTGGAGCATTGGAGTAAATGCGGTACGTGAGGCTACTATTAGCAACGGAGCGTATTACAGCCTTGCTGATGACGAGTACATCATAGGTTATAAACGCATAGCAATAAACTCGGATGATGAAAACCTTAAGAAGTGCTTATCTCTCAATGGCTTCGCAACATCAGATGATGGCAAGGATGTTCGAGTATCTGTGACCAACACATCGCCCACGCTTTCAGGTGGCTTCAAAGTATCCGTGGTAGCTATTGTCGGCAAAATAAGGTAGGAGGACGTAGCATGGGAGCGATATACAAGAACTCAATAAACTACACAGGCGACGCTCTCCCTGACGGCGGTACAACAGGGCAGGCACTCGTCAAAGCCTCCGATGCGGATGCGGATGTGAAATGGGCTGATGTCGGTGGCGGCGGAGGTGGTGAAACACCTACCCTTGATGCTGTTCTGCAAAAAGGGAATGAGACAGAGCGTTCTGCAAGATTTACTGGTACCGATTCACTGACCGAGGTAAGTGACGGCGGTGCTTACATGACAGGTGTCGGCACAGAGGGTATGCGGCAGTTTTCTGTTAATCAAGCAGGTATTAGAGCTGTTGACAATCTTGTCGGTACGATCACGCCGAAGTTTGTTGTGCCGTTTGAACCGTCCGGTGAAGATCAGGTTGCTATGTCGGATGCGGTGAAAGCGTCGTTCCGTAATGCGCTTGATATGCCTACGCTCGTAACGCAGACACAGCAAACACCGGGGCAGCCTATTACGGCCACACTTACCGATGGCGACAACGAGATCAGGTTTGACGTTGCGGGCGGAACCATTCAGATGGACTTCACGGATGCCGGAGCAACGAATACAAAGTTCCTCGCCACGCAGGGCTATGTGGATGACGCAGTCGGTGACCTGACCGCACTCACAACGACAGACAAGACGAGTGCGGTAGGCGCGATCAACGAGCTTGACGCTGCGGTGAAGGGCTTAGGCGAGCCGTTCCGTGTGAAGAACTGGGCCAGCACTTTTGATATCAGCATCCCGTTCTGCACGGAGGACCTCGCTAACAGTAGCATACCGAAGATAGTGTTCTCCATCGACGCGGAAGAGGGTGCTGACTATCAGATCGTCGGTATGATCGCCTATGAGGTATTCGATGCAGCAAGCGGCGGCAACCGTGTCAACTGCTGGCCTGTGTGTCAGTTCACCGGCAACGGGCAGAAGGAACTGTCGGTCAGGTGGATGTGCGCCGGTACGACACGAAAAGCGGCGAAGCGCATCAACGCATGGGTGCTGCTGAAGCACAGATAACGGCAAGATGACATCTCCACGTAGAGCGCGTGGAGCTTAAACGAAAGAAGGCTCAATCCCATTCACGGGGCGGCTTAGGCCGCCCTGTTTCATTCCAGAAAGGGGAACCTCATGATCGAGAACTTCATCAGTATATGCGGCGATCAGGCGATTTTCATGCCTGTGACAGCCGAGTGTAACGAGTGTGACATCTTCGAGGAGCGGTTATCCGCCTTAGAGCAACTGCTCAAGAATATGGGTCATGTCGTGCAGTATAAGACAGACTCTGCGGGTGAGACGGTCACAGTTACCACGGTCGGCACAGTGGAAGTAACAACGGAGGTGTGAGATGGCATTACTACGAAAGATATCATTCGATGGGCATGACTCAGATGTGCAGAACTTTGTGCCAGGGGAGAATGTCCAGTTTGTTACACAGTCTGACGGAAGCATCAAGATAAACAGCGGTTATGACGGAGAGGGGTGCGTGACCTATTCCCTCGTGTGGGCGAGTGACGGCTCCGGCTTGGTGCTGGAGGATTCCGATTCTGCCACGGTTCAGACCTTGCCTATAACGAAGCTCCGCATAGCAAGTGGGACGGAGTATGTGGAAATAGATGCTGAAAATGTGGCGGTCAATATGTCTGCCGGGATGAAAGCGGCTTTTAACGCCGCGCTTGCATAAGGAGGGAGTTAAATGAGCGTTATAGCATGTGATGCGTGCAATAATTTGCGCGAGTACGCACCTAATTTCGTACAGAACGGAACGAATGAAGAGGTTTGTACCTCTCTGATGAACAACACGGGTCTGAATCCCGGTTTGACCGTTCTTCATAACAACTGTGACGACCTGCACGACGTCAACGACTGTCTGATCGGGCGCATGACAGATGAGCTGGAAGCGTATGACGTCTGTGATTGGAAGGACTATGAGAAGAAACATAATTCCAATTTATACGAGCTGTTAAAGGCTATTATTTGTAGTGATTGCGGGCAGTGGTCGAAACTATCGGCGTTATGCTCATCGATCGATGCGCTGCTCCTCTCCATCGGCGGCGGAAGTGTTAAGCCGCATTACATGACTCCGACCGCACTTTTTAGGCAGAAGTTTATGGGGACCGGCGCGGCGGCTCGGGACGATGCGTGGCCCGTCATCGAGGCTACGACCAGCCGAGGCGCAGGTTGTGACGAGACCGGATATCTGTTTATACACAGGGTGGTGATAAACAACAAGGGCTATTATTGGCCGCAGGAACAGGGCATAACAGTTACCGGCTTAGCTGTGGGAGATGTCCTCGGATACATTCACAAGTCAGAGTTGGTTCCGGCGGATGCGCCTGAATCTCAATGGCAATACTGGATGCGCGGAGTAGCTACCGTTTACAAAGCCTCGAGTATCGGTCCGAACAACGGTATTTTTGTCGCACTGCGAGGATACATCGTCATAAATGGAGTTGAGTATAATACAGATCTCAAATCAACCTACGGACCGGACGTACTTACGGCATATGTGGCTGGTTTAGGGCCGAACGATTTGACATCCGGAGCACTCTGGGGAGAGCAGACAGAACGACTTCGGGTGCAGAAACTCGGATAAGGAGGTAACACATGGCGATTAATTGGTACGGCGGTTGTGGAAAAGGTGGCGGAGGCGGCATCCTCTACCCCGACTTCGGTCAGAACACCGATGGTGCTATGACACAAAAAGCCACAACAGACGCCTACAACCACTACAACAATGTCGTCCTGAAGACTTTAGCTGTGGCTGACTGGACGCTGAACGGTACGGTCTATGAGCAGACCTTAACCTTCACGGAAATCTACGACCAACAGCCGAGCATGGTGCCGTGTGGCGCGACGCTGGGCGCAGTGGCGTCAGATGCGCAGTATTCCGCTGCGAGTGAATTGAAAGTGGTGGGTGACGAACAGGCAAAGACGATGACATTCTATGCTGCTGTACAGCCAGGCGTAGACATTAATTTTGCGATTCAGGGGGTGGCGTGATCGTCGAAGTGGGCGGTTTCGTCGGTTCCGGTGCCGCGACAGGGTCGGTCGTACATCACGAAGAAAACCTTATCGCGCAAATAATAGGCAGATGAGAAAGGAGATTGCGAAAATGCCTAACATGAACCCTTTAATTATTACGTCTCCGCACAGAGAGAACATCCCGTTAGAAATACTAATCGGGTCGCAGTACGCAGTCGTATCAGCCATCTGCTATAAGCGAGATGGCGTGTATCAACTCATCGGGCACATAACCCCTACTAATGCCTCCGGGTGGGCAACATCGCAAATACTTCGGTTGCCGCAGGGGCATTACATCCCTGATAATAGGTGGATGACTCACGTCAGTTTCGCCAAGGACTCAAGGAAAATGTGTGTCTTCCAATTCAGAGGGAGCACGTTGAACGTAATTAACAGCGGGGCATCATTGGTTCCCGCCGACGGCGATATCACGTTTGATTTTTGCTGGGTAGGCTCACAAGTATAAGAAAGGAGACAAATCATGAAATACTACGTAATCGAAATCACAACTTTGCAAGACAACAGCGAAGTACCAGGTATCTTTGCGCACGAGACACAGCAGGCGGCTTTATCAGCCTTCCACTCAACTCTCGCAAGCAAGCTGGCTGACTCCAATATCAAAGCCTGCTACTGCGGTGTCATGACTTCTGGTGGTGCTATCGTCCGTCAGGAACGCTTCGGCGAGACCGAAGAACCCATCATTCCGTAAGGAGTAAAGAATGGACCCTACAATCGTATCCTCACTGATTGCGGCAGGAGTAACGCTTGCCGTTTGTCTTATCACGAACCGTGCGCAGGCGAAAGCAACAGAGGCTTTGATCCTGCACCGCTTGGCTGAGATCGAGCGGAAGCAGGACAAGCACAACAACTTAATCACCAGAATGACAACGGTAGAGATTCAGGAGGGCGAGACACGCAAAGACGTGGACGCCCTCTTCAATCGAGTAAGGGACTTGGAGAAAGCGTAAGTCAGGAAAAGAGTGGTAGGCATCCGTGTACCGTTAATATCGGGCAAGTGTACGAGGTTGTGGGGATGCCCCTGACATTTAGTAAGAGTAAATGACCGCAGGGCGGTCAACACGTGTGTAGAAAGGAGATTAACCATGAAAATCGATTGGAAACGTAAACTTACATCTCGTAAATGGTGGCTTGCCGTTGCGACGTTTGTCGTCGGCGCGATGGTTCTGTTCGGATCGGAGCAGGGCACAGCGGAGCAGGTGGCAGCGCTCATTATGATGGCGGCGGATGTCGTGGGCTACACTCTCGCCGAAGGGTTGGCTGATCAGGCAGGGGCGAAGTAATGGCAACAGCGGCGCAGGTGAAAAACTTCATAAATACCGTGACTCCTCTTGCCGTTCAGGTATGCGAAGAGAGGGGTTACGGTAACGCCCAAGCATGGACGTGTGTTGCACAGGCTTGTTGTGAATCTGCATATGGCACAAGCGGCATCATGATGGGAGCGAAGGCGATCCTCGGAATTAAGGCTGATAAAGGATGGATTCAGGCGGCGAAGTATGGCGGTAAGGTGTACAGCGCAAGGACGAAGGAGTGCTATGACGGCAGGACGTACACGGACATAACCGATACCTTCCGAGCGTACAACAGCCTTCTCGACTCCGTCAGAGATTACTTTGACCTGATCGAGAAACCGAGGTACGCCGCCAGCCTGAAAGCGACAAACGTCAAGGACTGCATCACGGCTATCAAAAACGGAGGGTATGCCACAAGCCCCACGTATATCAACACGATTACGAACATCTACAACCAGAACAAAGCCGCTATTGAAAAGTATAAAGTAGGAGCTAAGACGATGGGATTCCAATTTCAGAACCCGATCAAAAACAATATGGAGTTTGCAGCGACTGCTATTGAGATCGCCACACATTACAAGACGTACTACGTCAACGGATGTTTCGGTGCGCCTATGACTCCTGCGAACAAGCAAAGATATACGCAGAACACTTCATATAACAGGGAGTTTGCCGCTCAAATCATGGCTTTACCACCTGACACGTTCGGGTTTGACTGCGTGTGTTTGCTGAAAGGCATCCTGTGGGGTTGGTGTGGAAGATGGAACGATGTTTATGGTGGCGCAAAGTACGGATCAAACGGAGTTGGCGACATCGGCGAGAACGCCATGATTGCAAAGTGCATCGGAGTATCAACGGACTTCAAGAATGTTCAGGTCGGCGAGATGCTTTGGATGAACGGTCATGCGGGCATCTATATCGGGGATGGACTGGCTGTCGAATGCACACCTTCATGGAAGAACGGCGTACAGATCACGGCTGTCCTGAACATCGGTAAGAAGGCCGGGTACAATGGCAGGAAGTGGACGAAGCACGGCATGTTGCCCTACTTTGCCTATGTTGGCGGAAGTATTCCGCAGAAGCCATCCGATGATCTGTCGCGGTACACGGACGAACAACTTGCGGATATGACGATTAATGGCTCATTCGGCAGCGGAGAAGCCCGTAGGAAAGCCCTCGGCAATCGTTACAGAGCGGTGCAGGATATCGTAAACGCTCGATTCAAAGCACAGCCTGACGCTCCGAAGGGGATTGTGTACACGGTCAGTGCAGGCGATACGCTGTCCTCGATCGCGCAGAAGTACAACACGACTGTTCAGAAGATCGTACAAGACAACCCTCAAATCACAAACCCGAACCTGATCTATCCGGGCCAGAAGATAGGGATTATTGTATGATTGCGGGGTTACTTCTTTTCGCCGTTACGGCCGGTATCGGCTGGATTGCCTACTTCATGGAAGACTGACATGAAACGACATGCACTCTATCATCTGTCCAGAGATGAGATCGTACATCTCGCAGAGCAGTACATACATAACAAACGGTATAGGGATGTCTTCATAGACAGGTACTGCGACGGGCTGACGATCGACGAGTTATCGGAGGTTCATCAATACGAATACCGGTACATTCAGGATCTGATGAAAGAGTGCATGAAGGACGTTCTGAAACACATCTAAGGGGTGCTGCGGCACCCCTTCTTTTTTTGTCCGAAAAACCCCATATTTTCCACATGTTTACAGCATTCTGAAAAATCTCTTTTTCCCTTATGTTTAAAGCATAAGGAGAATACCTATGTACATCTACTACAACGCAAATCCATGCAAACAAATCGTCGATGACTGTGTCATCCGCGCCATCTCAAAGGTGGCGGGCATGAGCTGGGAAGATGTCTACGTCAACCTCGCCGAGGAAGGCTTGGAGCAGTGCGACATCATCAACTCCAATGCTGTGTGGGACAGGTTTCTCCGTGACATCGGTTTCCGCAAACGTGTTCTTCCGAATACGTGTCCTGCGTGTTACACCGTCAAAATGTTCTGCCATGAACACCCTGAAGGGGAGTACGTCTTAGCGACAGGCTCTCACGCGGTCGCTGCAATCGACGGTGATTACTATGACATCTTCGACAGCGGAAACGAAACTGTGGCGTATTTCTATGAGAAGGAGGTTTTCTGATGCCGTATCCGTACTATCCGAGTCCTTACTATCAACCGTATAACCCGCCTCAACAACAGCAGCAACAGTCCACGAACGTGATATGGGTGAACAACGAGACGGAGGCGAAAAACTACCCCGTCGCACCGGGCAACACGGTGATCCTGATGGACAATGACAACCCCGTTGCGTACAAAAAGACCACAGACTTCAGCGGCAGGTCCTTACCGCTGGAGGTGTATGACCTCGTCCCCAGAGAGAAGCCGAAGGAGGAGAACCACCAGATCAACCTGGACGAGTATCTGCAAAAGAAGGAATTTGACGCGTTCCTCGACAAGCTCGATAAGCGGTTCGCCGAGATCACAGAACAGGAGATCGTGGTCATGAAGAAAAAGAAGGAGGATGCGAAATGAACCCTTTCCGGACATTGAGCAATTTTAACCAGCTTGCACAACAGGCGAAAATGCTCCAGAACAACCCCGCGCAGATCGGGAAGATCCTGTTTGACAAGGGCAGGATTGGGCAGGAGCATTACGACGCCATTAAAGATATGAAGAGTCCCGCACAGATCGGGGAGTACCTGATGAACAAAGGGGTACTGGATCAGCCAACGGTGAACCAATTAGCCGGGATGATCAGATAAGCACACAATACCTTGCAAGGGTGTGAATAAACGGGTCGTTCGGAATACGAGAACGGCTCCTGACCTTAACCAACTAAAGGAGGTAATGAAATGGGTTTAACAGACAACAACATGGTAATGCCGGTCGCGCCGTACTACGGCGGTAATGGTGGATTCGGCGGTTTCGGCAACATGGGGAGTGACGGCTGGTGGATTCTGCTGCTGCTTCTCTTCGCGGGCTGGGGCGGTAATGGCTTCGGCGGTGGTTTCGGCGGCATGGACAGCATGTATCCGTGGCTGACACAGAACACCAACCAGGGGTTTGATCAGGCGGCTACGCAGTCTGCGCTCGCAGGCCTTCAGACGTCCCTTACCAACGGCTTTGCCAATCAAGAGGTAGCGTCCTGCAATCGTGCCTTGACGGATTTGCAGACGGCGTACAACACGCAGATCGCACAGATGAACCAGTCGTTCGCGAATCAGCAGGCGTTACAAGGACAGCTGAACGGCATGTCTGCACAGATGGCATCCTGCTGCTGCGAGAACCGCGCCGGGCTTGCTGACCTGAAGTACACGATCGCGACAGAGGCCTGTGCCGACAGAGCGTCCGTGAACGAAGCCCTGCGCGACGTGATCGCCGCGAACACGGCTTCCACGCAGAAGATACTTGATCAGCTCTGCCAGGATAAGATCGACTCGAAGAACGAGAAGATCGCAGAATTGCAGAACGCGCTTAACATGGCGAATCTGTCAGCCAGTCAGGCTGCGCAGACGACCACGCTCCAGCGCGGGCAGACGGCAGAGGTAGACGCGCTCTATCAGAGACTGCACGATTGCCCGGTTCCGACCATGCCCGTGTACGGTTCCCAGCCGATCTTCACCTGCCCGAACAATGGCTACGGTTGCGGATGCAACGGATGAGAGGGGGTGTCGGTATGGCTGCTGAGTTTTCAAGCAACCTATTGCAGACGGTTGCCCCGAATCAGAGCGTGATCTTCACCGAGACACCCGTGTACGGTAACCAGAGTCTGATCTTCCACAGAGACGAGTCGGGGCTGTTCCGGGTAGCGTCAAGAGCGAACGGCTGCTGCGGGTGCGGATGCTGTGGTCTGCCTGAGACACTTTATCAGGTAGCGTTCCACGCGAACATCCAGATCCCCGAGGGTGGGACGGCGGCGGAGGAAATCTCCCTCGCCCTGGCGGTGGATGGCGAAATCGACCCGTCCAGTCTGATGATCACCGTGCCCGCGGCTGCGGAACAGCTCGAAAACGTGGGTGCCGAGATCATCGTGGCGGTGCCGTGCATCTGCCGGTGCTCGACGGTATCGGTGAGGAATACAAGCACGCAGGACATTGATGTGCAGAACGCCAACATCATTTTCACGTATCTTGGCGTAAGGAGGTAGATATGGACGAAAGACTTCAAAAAGTGGAGCAGATGGTCAATGACGGTATTGACGAGATCGTTGCGAAGGGTTCGCTGGATAAGGACACGGTTTGTCTGATCGGTGACCTGATCGACGTCCGGAAGGATCTGACCACCATGGAAAAAGACCTTGCCACCATCGAGGCGATGGAGGAGGCAGGCTATTCCGAGGGGTTTCCGGGGTACTACATGGATGAAATGTCGTATGCCCGACGTGGCGGAAGCAGCAGAGGCGGATCGTATGCCCGTGGAGGCAGAGGCGTCTCCTACGCGAGAGGCGGAAGCCGTGGAGGCTCCTACGGCAGAGGCGGCTCCTATGCCAGGGGCGGAAGCAACCGTGGATACAGCCGCGACGATGGCAGGGAAGAGATGATCGAAAGCCTCATGGAAGCGATGGAAAATGCCACGACGGAACATGAGCGCGAATCGATCCGCAGGATGATCATGCAGGCAGAAAACGGTTGAAAAGGTGCCACGAATTTTGACCTAAAAAGAGGGATGAGGGTGTCGACCCTCATCCTTTTTTGCCTTATTTCGTGGCACTTTTCGTGGCACCTTCCGTTTATGGCGGCTCATAAACCCTTTATTTATGCGGATAAAAAGTTGCCGATTTTAGGTGCCACGCGACGGGCAAGAAGTGGCTGAAACCCAGTGTTTATGCGGTTTTCAGGGGAACAGGGGATGAGGGATTCGAACCCACTGTTTTTTCGGCTGTATCCCTTTATTTATAAGGCTTTCAGCTTTTCCGTGGCACCCGTCGTGGCACCTGAGATGAAGCCGTCAAAATACGCGGATGCCTTGGCTGCATACTCCGATTGTGTGCTCTCACGAACCCTCTGATAGACTCGCTTCAGGATGGGAGAGTTCTTCGCCCAGCCGCCGCTCTGAGCTGTATAGAAGTCAGGTATGCCCTGCTCCGCCATCACGGTTGCGTAGAACGCACGCATATCGTGATAGGTGATATTCTCTATGCCGAGTCGTTTCTTCGCGTTTATAAACTCTCTGGTGATCGTATCGGGGTACACTCCTAAGACGTAGTCTTCCGGATCACCGTCACCGATCATGTCGATCACGAACTGAGGGGCGATCACCACACGATTACTCTTCGGTGTCTTAGCACGGTCTTTATACACCCATTTGCCGTTCCTGTCCTTTACGACGGCGGCATGGACGTGGATCGTTCTGGTGTCCTTGTCGATGTCTTTATATTTCAGCGCGCAGACAGCGCTCCTGCGAATGGAGCAGAAACCGCACAGGCAGATCGCGAGTCTGATCGTGCCGTCCGTGTTGTCCAGTAACAAGCGGATGTCCCTGTCCTCCGGAACGGTGTCTCGTTCGGGCGCGGACTCAGGGAGTGCAACAGAAAAGGTTTGTTCCGGGAGATAGAACGTAATTGCAGACTGGAGCAGGCCGTATGTATTCCGGACGGTCTTTGCGGAGTATTCCTTGCACAACTGGTTCACGACGGATTGCATCATGACACTGGTAAGGCGCTGGATGTGTTGGTCTTTGATCCACGCCAGACGGTTTTTACACAGGGCATATCCCCTGATCGTGGCGGGGGAGAGGATGTGATCCTTCGCTCCGATATAACCCTCTATGGCTTCGTACACGGTGAGATCGTTTCTCCCCTGCCGCTTCAACGTCTCCTTAAACTTATTCGCCTTGTAGAGGGCGTCAGAGGCCAAGTGAGACGTAAAAGACTCATAGCAGACCTTACCGGTTATGGGGTCCTTGTACTTGACACGGACACGTTTATTGCCCGAAGGGAGGGTTTCAACTTTCATTCTTCGCTCTCTTTGTCATCCTGAGAGGCGATTCGTTTTGCTGTTTTTTTGGCGTCTTTAATACCTTCGTACGAGATGGAAATAGTTATGAGCAGAGGGAGCAGCATAATAACTACTCCGAGTATTACTATCAAGATCCCGAACGCACCACCTTTGATCAAGCCGAAAATAAGCACTGCGCCCCCTGTTGTAGCTGCCCCTTTATAGGTCATGAAATTTGTCTGGTGTTCGTTTTCGCGTCTTATTCTCCGCAGTTCATAGCTATCTCTCTCGTTCACGGCGCATCTCCTTTCGTGTTTTCATACGCTGCTCTGATCAGGCCCTTGATCAGCTTCTTAAATGTCGGTGGAAGCGCTCTGAACATCAGAATCGACTCTGCCTCCGTTCCGGTTGGTACCACATCCCCGCTTTTCGCCATCTGCGTAAGAAGTTCAAAGTCTTCATCGCAGAAATCCTTATACGTCACACCGAAATAATCACAAAGCTCCAGTGACCGGTTCTTCGGTATGGAACGTTTCTTCGTCTCCCAGGCGTTGATGGTGGACTTTGCAAAGCCCGTGGCGTCTGCCAGTGCCTGCTGGGTAAGCCCTGCGCGTTTCCGCAGGAAGATCAGATTCTTTGCTTTAGGCATAAAAGTCTCTTTTTCTGCTACCGTTGATGGTTTGGTAGCGTTTTTTAGTGGATCGACGACAGCTTTATCCTCGGTTATAATGTCCCAACAAAACAAAGCAACAAAAGGAGGTCTGTATGTATCTGAAAAATGCTATTGTGGAACTGCTGGAAGCTGTAACTGATGAAAGCCTGTTAATGTATCTCTACGCGATGCTTCGTAAGGCGACAAGCAGTGTTGGAACGGAGGACATTCTGGAGGAGATCATTTCTTATCGCCTATCAGATGAATCGTCTCGACCACATGCTTCTTCTTTTCAGGAGGCATCTTGAAGTACACTTTAAGCGCCTGAACCATGTCCTTGTCGTCTCTAAGACGCAGGGACACTTCGGAGGTATCGATCTCGCCCAAAGCTGTTTCATTGTCTTTTTCGTCCCAGCCCATAAGATACTTGGGTGTTGTACGTAACGCTTTTGCAAAAGCAACCACCTTTGATTGAGGTAAATCAATCTCCCCTGATTCTACTCTGGAAATCATACTCTTGCCGGCATAACCGAGCTTTGCGGCAAGTTCCTCCTGAGTCATTTGCAATTCAGCTCGACGCGCCTTTATTCTGTCGTATATAGTCATGGCAATCCCCTCCACGTATATTATACTCTAAAATCCATTAAAATTCAACATTTTTGTAAAAAGGGGTTGACAGAAAATCAACCGCGTGATAGTATCAACGTAGTTGAGTCAGAGTAAACATTCGGGGAGGGGAGTATGGTCGATATTTCAAGGCTTAGATCCATTATAAAAGAAAAAGGCATGACCGTAAGTGCGACAGCAAGGATGGCAGGTGTTGAGAGGGTTACTCTTTATAACCGTTTCGCCGGAAAAGGCGAGTTTACGGTTTCTGAGATTGAAGGTCTCTCCGATGCTCTCTGTTTGTCGACCGCCGACAGAAATGAGATATTTTTTTGCGGTAAAGGTTGAGTAAGAGTAAACATCGGCATGGCAAAGACAACAAATAAAAACTTCATACGGCAAATCGACATCGAGCGCATGGCACGCGAAGCGGCAAAGGCGAAGGGTGTTACGAAGGCGCTTGATCAGGCGATACAGCACGGACAGATGGATGCACGGGATTACGGCGGTGCGTTTGACGCGATTGCGGATATGGCGGACGCGCTGCACGCAGACCTGGCGAAGCTGGCGGATGAGATCAACGTCGAGAAGTGGGAGGACAAATGAGACGCACGCAGTTTCACAAGTGCCTGTTGAGCCTTGCCGCGGCACATGACGTAAGCGGCATAAAAGGGATCTGCAAGGACACAGGCATCCCTTACCAGACAATGCAGACGCGCCTCCGTGACCCGCGTGGTCTCAGGTGGTATGAGTACCTCGGGATTGTGGATGAACTTCATCTGGACAAAGACGAGGAGTCGGAATTACAAAGGGCAATCAAAGCATTCTAAACAGGGAGGGTAACGGTATGAAATCACAGAGAGACATCTACAACATCATGGACATGATCAAGCCGTACTTGCAGAAAATCGTCAAGGACGCAGACGGCATGAGCATCCAGATCGTCATGGCGGGTGACGGGAGAGGACAGGCCGTCCTTTACGAAGCCGATCGTGATGTGGAGCATCAGCACTTCGTCGACCTGGACGAAGAAGGCAACGCGTACAACTGGCATGTCAACCACGTTTTCGCGGATAACAAGGCAGAACAGTACCACGCCGAGGTCGACTATCTCGCGCAGGATCTGACCGCCGGAATGGCGGCGGGATGGTAACCGGGCTGTTGCCGGACGGCGCGTTCGACGGTCCGGTATATTTCGGGGTCATTTTTGGGGCGGCTATTCTTTACCTGCTTGGGGGCGTAATCGGTGAAATCTTCGAGGACAAAAGAAATAAAAAGGGCAATCGTGGCGGTGTGGGTCATCGCAGGCATATCACTCGCCATCGACGCATATCAGGAGGTACGTATGAGAACACTACTCGTATCGGTCGAGCTGACAGACGCGCAGTACGCAGCTTTGAACGGGCTTGCGAAACAAAAAGCGCAGGACGAGGCATCATTGATCGCATCCGCCGCCGTCACGACAGCAGCGGACAGGGAGCTTAAACGCATCGCCGACGAGAACATGCCGCGTCAGGAGGGCATCGTCGGTAAGGAGACGGGGGATGCCGAGTATGTCGCCCTGGTCGAAGAGGCGGAAGAGATCGTGGACGAGTCGACGCAACTGATCGAGGACGTGGAAGAACTCGTCGCTGACATGGCTACGCAGGTCGATGCCGCGCACCTGACCGCATCAGGCGGAGTGTTCTACGGTCCGTCCGGCAAGGAAAAATGGTACAGCGCGGACATGAGTCGTGTGGAGCTGATCATGCGTGACCTCGGATATCCGGCGGACAGCTACCCGTACCACGTGCGTGAGGACGGCGTAAAGATGTTCGGACCATATGTCATGATCGCGGCGGACACGACGGTCAGACCGAAGGGGACGATCCTTGACACTTCGGTAGGTGAGGCGATGGTCGTTGACCACTGTGTCGAAGCTGAAAAGGTCAGCGGTCTCGTGGATGTTGCTGTGACGTGGGGGGAGTGATATGGCGCTGGCGAAATGTTACGACACCCGGAAATGCTGTTTGAAACGGATGGTGAAGTTCCAGCCGTGGAATTTATGTGACGCACTGGCATCCACGTACCCTGACGGGAAGTGTCCGTTTGCAAAGGAATCGATCACAGATAAACCATATGCGATGAAAGAAAAGGAGGACAAACGTAAATGAAAGCGAAGTTGGAGTTAAGTTTTGAATCGATCGCGGAGCTGAAGGACTACATCGACCGCACGACAGCGGCGTTGCAGACCATCCCGACACCCGTGGTCACGCCTGCCCCGGTCATGCCGGAGCCTGTGCCGGAGGCCATGGCAGGTCCGCAGGATGACGTAGCCGCCGCACGTCAGGAGGCAGCACCGACGCCCCCACTGACCCCTGCCGCACCTGTGAGTACGGCTCCTGTATCGGAACCCGTTACGCCGCCACCTTCTGCGCCTATCCAGGAGGCATCATCCGCTGCGGTCTCGTACTCGCTGGATGACCTTGCACGCGCAGGTGCGGATCTGCTCGATCAGGGCAAGCAGGCGGAGCTTCCGGCGCTCTTAGCACGGTTCGGCATCACGTCACTGCCGGATCTTCCGAAGGAGCGGTACGGCGAGTTTGCAACGGCGATGC
>Ga0256404_1007582_pt1 | contig 17028 bp, 9 predicted proteins | sample RumenRJG_01DNA_FD_185990 | JGI IMG/M metagenome (GOLD analysis project Ga0256404, IMG submission 185990) | Bovine rumen microbial communities from Lethbridge, Alberta, Canada - RJG_01 | ecosystem: Host-associated > Mammals > Digestive system > Stomach > Rumen | place: Canada: Alberta | collected...
CAATTACTTAAATTCGAGCATGTGCCTAAAAGGACAATGCGAGTGCTATCTTTCCCGGGACCCGTGTTATCCTCGGAGAACCGTTCGGTCCAAGGTGATCTCATGCATTCTTGTACACAGAGTTTTAGACTTGGACCGAAGTTTCCCCTGTCGCAAAGCCTCCATGCAAATCACTCGGGAGGAGAATTGCCCCCGGGGCGTATGGATTGGAGTCGCACTGACTTTTGGCTGGCTGTTGGGACTGGCAAAAATCGGTCATCCACCACTACATCGCCTTGTACGCCATATCCACTCCCGAGTGAGTTGCAAGGGGATAAGGTGGGGAAAGACTATCTTCTACAGGATCTTCATCTCGATATGCGCACAGGCCTCAGCAACGGCCAGCCACACAGCACGCTGGAGAAGGCGCGCTTCCTTGCGGAGAAGATACAGGAAATCGATTACGTGAATCCCTACGACAAAAAGACCCAATCGGCCATTCTTCATGAGAAAGAGGAGCCAGAAGTGACCGGTCCCTCAATATCATCTCTGCGAACTGCTCAAATGGGTGTCCCATTGCCTAAAAACAGGTCAAAAATGAGTTGGCTCTTTTTTTCGCCCAGACTGGAACGAACAATGAACATGAGCATGTGGATAATGGAAATCTGGACGTGCGTCCTCAGAATGATTATCATTTTATTTCATCGAAAGACTTAGGGTATTCCTGCCCGTAATCATTCTTGTACCTAACGGCGAAAGAATGATAGATTTCAGCGGCTGCATCCTCTCGCTGAACATTCTTGTATGCTCTGACGGCATAATATAATGCTTCGTCGTTGAATGGGTCTATTCCGAAGAGTATCTCTGCGCAAGTGACGCATGTTAGATACTGCCTCAGTTCGAAGCGCCTGGCAATCTCTACTTGCATTATTGGAGCTATGCGCTGCTCCACTGAACTTTTGAACTTATCGTAGAAAGGATCGGATTCCGACTTCAGGAACGCTCCCCGCGAAAGCAGGCCTATAAACTTGTCCATGTCCGGCTCCTCGGCGTTGATGATATCCAGCATCTCCAAGTAGTCACAATAGAAGGCATCCGACGCCTGCAGGCTAAATTTCCCCTCAGAGAAGACGAAGCTGACCCCTTCGATCTCCCGCAAGATCTTCCTTAAATTACTGATTGTCACCCCTCTGACATTCTTTGACTCATCCTCTTCTTTCTCCGGCCAGAGCAACAATGAAATCCTTTTGGACGTGAGGCCATCTCTGTACTGGATCACGAGACAGAGCAACTGTTTCAGCTTGCTGGTGAACTGCTCGGAAATATCATTTCCGAATCTGTCCTTGGCGGAGAACTGGCCGAAAAGCATCACGGCATTCTCTTGCGGCTCTGCCTGGTTGACATATTCAGGAATCCTAGCCTTAAGCTTCTTTTTATGGTAAATCCGCCTGACAAGCACCGACAGCATCAGGATGAGCACGAGTCCGGCAATGCCGTACTTTATCATCCCAACGATACGCTCACGCATAACCGTGGGGATACCGGCCGTCTTAGGCGGAAAATTAATCGTATAAACAGAGACTTCGGATGATATGTCGTCATGAGATTCCTCTACGATCAGGATCAGTTTCTCAAGGGACTTATCCATGTAGAGATTGGCATTGGTAGTGATTTTGTCGGAAAAGATGGGGACAGGATTCGCCAGCTTCTGGAAAGCACCGTCTTCAATGGAGAACTTGTAGACGAACAACTGGGACTCCGTTACGCTCTCAGGATAGCATACCGCATAGAAGCAATCCTCTTCCGGAGACACGATCATATTCCTGACAGACACACAATTTGGGCTCTCCCATGGAATGTCCCAGAGTTTCCTGCATCTGCCGGTGGAAAGGGAGACCTCATGGAGGTCGTAAAAATATCTTCTTCCCACCACCTGATCGCCACTTTTATTCCCCATGCCTCCGAATATGTAGATTTTATCCCGAACGGAATCATATCCCAGAGAAGAAAAATATCTTGGCCATATCGCATCACCTTTCAGGGCCGGAAGCCTGGACCACTTGAGGCTGTCCAAGCTGAAAGAGTAAAAATCGCCGTTGTAGCGCCTGTTTCCGAAGCCTCCGAATATAATGAATCTCCGCCCAGCCGTGTCCAAGTACTCATCGTGGTGATGCATCTGCATGTCCAAGACATCCGAGGAGAGAGGAGACCAGACGAGGGTTTCCCTGTCCAGCCTTGCTACGGAGGTAGCGCCGGCTTGGCGCAGCCCATCATCATAATAGACCTCGTAGGAGTAAATGTCCCCTGTCCTCTGATCAATGAAGCTGGTTCCGAGGAAAATATCCACGGGACACTTCTGAGCAAAGCTTGTGGCAGAAATGCTGAGATCCTCTATATTCAGGAAAATGATGGAATCCCTATTGAAGACATAAACGGAATTTCTGGAATCATCATACCCAGCGCTCAAGAATGTTTTAGAACTGAATCTTCCCTCCTCTTTCCAGTAATAGGAGTCATTAACCAGCCAGACCGGGTTTGCCACCTTGCCCCATATCCTTTTCCGGGTGCTTCTGGCGATATTGCCGGAATCCTCCTGAAGGGGAAAAGAAATAATGCGGGCATCCGTCCGGATGGATAGATTACGAATGGCGAAAGACGGCACATCGATGAGATAGTCGCTTTTGCCGAAACAAATATTTGGACGTATCCTGGAAGGAAGATCTATGCTGCCACCGGCTGAATGCCCAGCTATGCTCAATGCCACCGAATCCATGGCCGGAAAAAGAGCCAGCCTAAGCCTCTGCCATTTGGACCGCTGTTCTCCTTTAGGAATATCCATTTTCACGACATACCTCGTTCCCTCCCAGATGACTCCGAAATCATGAGCCTCGGAAGTCTCTTCATAGAAAAGGTCTATCACCGGAGCATCGGTTCCGGGTGCGGTGTCCAAATGCAGGACGTAGCCCGACTGCGAGCCACTGAAGATTCTGAAATCGAATTCAAGGGCAAGGCTGTCCGAGGAGGACATGAGTTTCCCATGGGAAAGATTGAACGATGTCCTTTCGTTGATGCTTGCCTCTGAGCCAGTGAAACGCAATCCTTGAGCCTTGCAGATAGTGCACAAGGCAAGGACAAACAGCATTATGGCACCTTTCAGCAGCCTCATAGAACTTTGGTTTTGAGTTTATGAATATAGAATTTTTCAACGATTAACCAAAATAAAATATTAATTAACCATTATTTAACCCTGCCCTTAATCTCACACATCTTTATTTGCAACGGTTATTGAGAAAAGACCACATGAGCGATGACAACTTCTCTTATATTACATCTTTTGATTTTTTCTTGCTCTTTGCTACTTTGCTGCTGCGGAAGCAAAGAGTCCGTGACCGTGATCGATGGTGGTACGGGAATCCCCAACAAGGGGAGCGACACGACAAAGACCGGCAGCAACAGTTTCACCCTTCCAGCCTCTAATCCCGACGCCGTTACGTACGAATCCATCTTCGATGAGGTTTCTGACAAAGGACAGTATTACATGCCCCAGACTCGCCGTACCCCTAAGAAATATTGGGCTCTTGTCAATGCCTCCTCAGACGACCCCGGGTTGAAGGGCATCGGAGAAGGCCTTCAGTATTCATTGCTCTGCCAGTCCCTAGCCGGAATAGTGAACAGTGCGATGGACGAAGGGAAGACTGACGTCGGAATCTGGCTTGATGTAAGCGGAAAGTCATATGAGCTTTCCAAGAATAACCTAGGCGGCGAAATAGGCAGGCAGACAGGCATCGAACTGCTCACAAAAGAATACGGGCCTGTCGATGGCATCGAAGCTGATGTAAAGAAGCTAGTGGACGGATATGTGCTCACAGACGTGGTCAGCAATCCAGAGAGCGGGGTCGTCGCCACCGTGGCCTCTCACGTCTATAACTCTATCATAGTCGATGTCCGGGATAAAGAATATTTCGACGCTCTCGGCTACAAGATGAATTATGACGCCAGGGCAAAAACGACAGCCGACGCCTGGCTCGAATTCAAGGACAAATGCAATAACGAAGCCCTCGTAGTGATGCCTGTGAAAACAGCGGAACTGAGAGAATTCGCGATAAAGAATAGGCTATTCTGCGTGAACCTCAACAAGGCCTACGGAAGCGTGAGCCAGGGACAGAACGTGCAGTTGTTCAATGAAATTCTAGCCTGGATGAAGCCAAACGCCCCGGTTCTCGGCTGGGAGCAGGGCGTGTCTGAGGATTCGTTCGTGGGGCTAGCCTCCAATGCCGGGCACCCGCTTCTTGCCTCCGACTGGAGCTACAACCACACCCTCACGTCTATCGACTACAATAATCGCCAAGACGGCATTCTTGCTAAAGTCACGAACCCGAGGAGCATCGATTATGGAGCGGGCAGCCGATTCGTGTCTTTCTTCCTCTCCGACGGGGACAATTACCAGTGGGTCATGGGAGACAGCTTCGTGAATGATTTCTATTGCCAGGAGGAGAGGACTGCCTCAAAGATGAGCTTCAGTCTTTGTGCAGAAGCGCTTTCACAGCTGGCTCCGGCTCAGCTCGGGAATATATTCAATCTTCAGGGCAGCGCCAACACGATGATCGAATCTTTCGGCGGCGGTTATTACTATGCGGACACATACAGCATCTCCGGCAACCGTTCCGAGAACTTGAAAATCATGGCCGAAAGGGCGGCCAGCCACATGAGGCAGCATAGGATCAAAGTGCTGGAACTCATAGCGACCGATGTCTACTCGCAGAAAGCCCAGGAAGCCTATAAAGCCTTCATTGAAGCCAACGACCAGCTGGAAGGCATCATTGCCATACAATACTCCCCATACAATGGAGGACACGGGAAAATATTCTGGGAAACGAATTCCGCAGGTTACGACATTCCCGTAGTGACGGCGAAATATTCACTCTGGCAAGGTGGCTCCGACGGGCAAGGGGACCCAGCGGCCATTGCTTCCGCCCTCAACTCGGGGCAAGACTCCCTTGCGCTCGTATGCGTGCATGCCTGGAGCGATTTCGATGGGAAACGCGCCAGCTCAGCCGCTCTCTCTTGCTTGAAAAATGCCGGAGCTTCTTTCAAGCCGGCTAACGTGCAGGAGTTGATCTGGAGAATTCGGATGAGGCATCGCAAGGAGCAGACTCTGAAATATTTGAAAACCATTAAATAACAACCATAAGACATAACGATATGAATCAAAAAAAGATCATAAGAGCAATAATGCTCATTCTTGCATTGTTCGGATTGGCTGTTTTCGCCAATTCTTGCAAAGACGATGATCACGGTTCCGAAGGGACAAACACCAAAAGCACGATCTCAGGGGTCGTGAAAGACACTCAGGGCAGCCTTCTGTCCGATGTCATCGTAACATTGAAAGAGACTGACTCGAAAAGGAAAGTAGAGGCCTCGGCTACCACCGGCGCCGATGGCTCTTTCTCTTTTTCCGATGTCCCGGCCACGGCGCAATTCCTGACATTCGAGAAAGAAGGATACTCCACGGTAGGAATAACCGTGCCTTCCAGCAGCCTGACCGCAGGGGCAGTCTCTTTGGAAGCCATACTTGAATTCGCCAGCGCAAAAATCACTGGAAGGATTCTGGATGCTCAGAACGGCAATGCGCCGCTCTCTGGCGTGAACGTTAGCATTGGTTCCTCTTCGATTACGACTGAGGCCGACGGCGTTTTCTCATTCGAGAAACTCACGCTCCAAGACTACACCCTCACCTGCACAAAAGCAGGCCTCACCACAATCACCAAATCGCTGACCGTAGACATGTTCTCGGATGGCATCATCAATGTGGGAGACATAAGCATGGGAGGCATCGAACTTCTAAGAGGCCTCACAGCACAAGATCTCAAGAGTTCCGCCGCTTGGCTTTATGATGAATACAGGGGCGGCTATGGTCGCGGGGGCGGAAGAATCGACTGGTCTACTTCTTTCATGTCCTGCCTTTTCTTCAATTGGGTGGGCAACTGGGAAATGCAAAACGAAGGCTGCACGCTCAGAGTAAGAAACGACACTGAGGATCAGTCCAACCCTGCGGATCTCGTTAACTTCGATACTTTCACATATGGAAGGAAACTCATAACCGAAGACAACAAGACCATGACTGTCTACGCTCGCTGCCACCAGGCCACTAACGAGTCTCCGGTTTACTGGGGCGTCCAGGTAATCGATCTTACTGCAGCAGAACCTACGGTGGACCTAATCGGCGGAGTCAGGCAGCATCCAAGCGGAGACTACATGAATTTCACTTTCGACCTTAGCCCTTACGTAGGGAAAGAGGTTGCGATAGCTATCGGGCATTTCCGCGCCCAAAGCGGTGACTACTGGAATCAATTCTGCCTTGCGCACGTCTCATTCGCCCCTTCCGCCGCTGATGGAGATGAATATCTGCCAGGAACGGAAATCAGTGGGCTGGAAGGCTGGCACCTCACTCAGGAAATGGTAAGATCCACCATGCCGAATACCCGCAAGCATTTCACCGGCGTGGTTCCTTCCGGACTCAACGTCCAGACCAAGAGCAACCCTGCCTATCATGATCTGGCTGGCACAGGCCACATCGCATCGGAATGGGCTTTCCAATATGTCAGCAAAGACATTGAGCCGCTTGTGAGCGAGGGCATCCTGATAAAGACCAGAAGCGGCGTGAATGCGAACTATGACATTCCGGAATCATTCTGGTATTCGAAGTTTTCCATAGCATCAGGACGCGACAAAATGACCCTGAAAGTCAGAAACTTCGATGCCAACAAACCAACCACATTCAAATTCACCGTCATAGAGAATGATGGGACTACGGTTCATTTCATGGATCCCGCGAGCCATGTGGCGGCATCAGCGTCCAAGGTTGACGGAGGCAATGGCTGCTGGGAATTCATCAACGAGGCCGGTTCGGCCGGAACGCCAGAGGAATATGCCACATTCACTTACGATCTCTCCGAATTCGATGGCAAGGACGTCATGGTCTGCATCGGAATCCATAAGGGGGCGATCGCTGACAAGAGCGGCGAGCAAAAACTCTGCATTTACAGCATAGACCTGAATTAACATGCGAACGCTTAAAATAAGAATATTCCTAATTTCGCTCTTTTCGGTACTGGCAATGGCATCGTGCGACGGGAATGGAACCAAGGAAAATGACAAGCCAGAAGTCGAGATGACGGCAGACCAAGTCAATCTTTCTAGAGCCATCACACTTGCCAAGGCCGCATTCGGAAACTATTTTGACTCCGGCAGTGGGATGACGATGCACCGTTATTACAATCCGTATTCAAAGACAAGGTCTGCGGAAATCGGGAGCGTGTGGATGTACACAGCCTCTATTGAGGCCACGGTGGCCATTATGGATGCGCTGAAAGCTCAGAAAGAAAAAGGAGACGCCGTCCTTTACGATGCCAATTACGCTTTTTTCAAGTCCTCGCTGGACAAACTGTTCGAAGGACTGAAATACTACCAGGGCACTTACACCCTGACTTCTTATACTCAGACAGCATCCTGGACGGCATACGCCGTAAATAGGGCGTCATCTCCTGGGACTGCCGACATGAGCGGTGTCTTGAATGTCTACGATGACCAGATGTGGCTCGTCCGGGAACTGTGCAAGGCATTTGAAGTCACCGGCGAGAGCAAGTATCTGGAAGAGGCAGAGAGTCTCACCGCATACGTGCTGGACGGATGGGACTGCACCATCGATTCCAACGGAAACGAAAACGGAGGCATCACATGGGGTCCCGGCTATGTCACGAAGCATTCCTGCAGCAACGGCCCTATAATCAGCCCACTAGTCTGGCTGGCTGAGCATTGGTCTGAGATCGACAAGGATGCGGAGATCACTGTCGGCACTATTTCTCAGGATGGTACAAGAAACAGGGTCACCATGAAAAAGTACCAGTGCTACCTTGAATACGCCGAAAAGGTCTATGCCTACCAGAAGTCGCATCTGCTGAACGAAGACGGAGTGTACGATGACATGATGGGTGGATATCGCACAGGTGGAGGAAACGTCGAGTACGAGACCATCGGCGGAACTAGATACCGTAAGAACACGGCTCTCTACGACAGGGTTGGTCCTGCCATCTCATACAACAGTGGCACGATGCTCTCCGGAGCAGCCGACCTTTACAAGGCAACCCATGACCAGGCCTATCTCGACGACCTGACTTCGCTCACTTCCAAGAGCTTCAGCTATTTCGCAAAGCTTGGGACAGTGAAGGATGGGTACTATTCCTACGACATTACCGGTTTCCGCAACTGGTTCAACGATGTGCTGATGAGAGGCTACGTTGCTTGTGTCTCTTTATGCGGCTCCGCAGCCGCTGGAATCGATTCTTTCCAGAAAAACCTGGACTATGCCTGGGATAACTTCCTGTACGAGGACATGCTTCCTACTAGCCTGTTGGGCGGATGGAACATGGACAGGAGCAAGAACAGCGTGGAGGCTATGTTCACGTTCGCATTTGCTTCAGAATATGCCGTCTTGGCTAAATACAATCTAGAATAACTATTGTTGAAAACATGAATAATAAAGGAACAAAAACCATTTTGACGACTCTGTGCTTCATATTCGTAGCAGCGTTGTCATATGCCCAGAACACCATAACGGTGTCCGGCATCGTTACCGATGAGGATAATCTGCCAGTCATCGGTGCCAGCGTGATGGTGCAAGGATCTTCGATCGGAGCAGCGACCGGAAACGACGGAAGCTACACGATTTCCGTGCAGCCGAACGCCACGTTGGAATATTCATTCGTCGGCATGAAGACCGTGACTGAGCAAGTCCGGGGTAGGAAGACCATCAATGTCGTCCTTGTCGCTGACAACACTTATCTTGAAAGCGTGGTCGTCGTTGGATACGGCACGCAAAAGAAAGGATCAATCACTGGAGCTGTTTCAGGGATAAACAATGAGGAATTGATAAAGACAAAGAACGAGAATCCCCAGAACATGCTCACGGGCCGCATCCCTGGCGTCAGGGTATGGCAGAAGAGCGCCGAGCCTGGCTCATATTCTGCAAGCATGGACATCCGAGGCATGGGGACCCCTCTCGTGGTAATAGACGGGGTGCCGAGGACGATCGAAGATTTCCAGAGGCTCTCCGCCAATGACATCGAAAACGTATCCGTGCTGAAAGACGCATCTGCCGCCATCTACGGAGTGCGAGGCGGCAACGGAGTGGTGCTCGTCACTACAAAGGCTGGAAGCGCCGGCAAGACTTCGGTGAGCTACGACGGAAGCTACACGATGCAGACCCCGTCTAACCTGCCGAAACTGATGGATGCCGTAGATGCCATGCTGATAATCAACGAACAGAAGATGAACAGCATCACAGGCGGAGCTCCTGAGTTCAGCGATGAGTACATCCAGTCTTTCCGGGACGGCACCCGGAAAGCCACCGACTGGAACAAGCTGGTGATACAGAACGTAGCCCCTCAGACTCAGCACAATCTGAGCATCAACGGAGGCAACGAGAAAATCCAGTACTATGTCGGAATGGGATACTTCTACCAGGAAGGCTTCTTCAAGACAGGGGATCTCAATTACGCCAAATACAATCTAAGGTCCAACATCACGGCACAGATAATCGACGGCCTGAAACTGAATCTCAACATCTCTGGGATGCTTGACAAGCAGCACATGCCTTACGAAAGCTCCGACTGGATCATCAGGAACTGGTGGAGGCAGAGCGAAATCTATCCTGCATATGCCGATGACGCAGAGACGATGCTCAACTACGAGGGGCTGGAGTTGGAGGACAACCCGGTCGCCAAGATAGACACCGACATATCCGGACACAGGAAATACAACAAGAAGAATTTCACGGCTGCAGCTTCTGTGGAATATGACTTCGGTACCATGACAGATGCGCTCCAGGGACTTTCAGCAAAGGCAATGTTCAGCTATGACTACAAGCTCAACCAGAACGAGGTCTACAGAAGGGAATACTATCAATATGCCTACGATGCGGCTTCCGGTACATACAATCAGAAGATCTACGCAGACTTCTCTCCAAGCCAGCTCAGGAAGACTGAATACAACAAATCTCAGACGCTAGGTCAGTTCGTGCTGAATTACAAGCGCAACTTTGCATCCAAGCACGATGTCGGTGCCATGGTCGGCTGGGAAGTCCAAAAGAGGGATGGTGACAATTTCTACGGATTCGGAGACCTCTCATTCTCCACGCCTTATTTCACCGCCCTAGCCACCGAGGGACAGATCGTTGGGATGGATGCCGGGACGGGTTCGTTCTATGATCTCGCATACGAGGCTCTGATAGGCCGTCTCAACTATTCCTACGATAACAGATACCTTTTTGAGGGGCAATTCCGTTACGATGGCTCCTCGAAATTCGCTAGCGGCCATCAGTGGGGCTTTTTCCCATCGGTGTCAGCCGGATGGAGGGTTTCGGAAGAGCCTTGGTTCAAGAACAGTGCGTTAAGCTTCGTCAATCAGCTGAAATTCCGCGCCAGCTACGGTGAGCTGGGAGATGACGGAGACGTGAATTACGAATGGGCTACAGGCTACACCTACCCTGCAGGCGAGCTTTCCACCAGCGGATATTACGGGGGCTATGCTCCGGTATATTATCTCGGCTCTTGGGTAATGAGCGCCAGCCCTAAGGCCATCGCCAACGAGAACATTACTTGGTACAAGTCTAAGACATTCAATCTCGGCGTTGATTTCGAGGCCTGGAACGGCCTGTTCGGATTCTCTTTCGACTACTTCCATCGCAAGAGAACCGGCCTCTTCGCAAGAAATACTTCCGACCTGCCTACGATCGTAGGAGCCACGGCCCCTCTTGAGAACGCCAACAGCGACAGCCATCTCGGCTTCGAGCTGGAGCTTTCTCACAGGAATAAGATTGGAGACTTTAGCTATCAGGTTAAGGCAATAATGACCCTGACTAGGAACAAATGGTTGACTTACGTCCAGAACACCAAATACGCCAATTCTTACGATAAATGGCGCAATGACAACATGAACAACCGCTATCAGGGCATTTTGTTCGGTTACGAGGGGAACGGGCGCTACGAGAGCTGGGAAGACATCTGGTCATATGACATCCAGAAAGACAGAGACGTGTTGCCTGGCGACTACAAATACGAAGACTGGAACGGCGACGGGGAAATCAACAGCCTTGACCAACATCCTTATGCGTTCGACCAGACACCTTGGATGAACTATTCCTTATCCATCGACGGAAGCTGGAAGCGCCTAGATTTCAGTCTTCTCTTCCAAGGCTCAGCGCTTGGCTCCATGACCTACGGGGAAGCCCAGACAAGTATCTGGGGAAGCCACGGAGGCGGAACCCTCACCCAGTTCAAAGACAGGTGGCATCCTACAGAAGTCACATACGATCCGTATGACCAGACCCTGGAATGGATTTCGGGCTACTACGGCTACACTGGCAGATACCCTTACAGCAACTCCACGTTCAATACGGTGAAGACAGACTATCTGCGTCTGAAGAGCATAGAGATTGGCTACACCGTTCCTATGATCAGGCAGCTTAAGGATGTCGTACTCAGGGTATACGCCAATGCCTACAACCCGCTTACCATCACCAACGTCAAGTACGTAGACCCAGAACACCCTGGCGGAAGCGAATCCTATGGGCGTCTGTACCCTCTGAACAAGACTTACACGATCGGTCTGAACATCACGTTCTAATTGCCAACAAAATATTCATACAATGAAAAAAATCATACTCAGCATAATTGGATTGTCCATGGCTGTCATGTCCTGCACGGAAATGGACATATCGCCGAAGAATATCATAACGGATGATGATCTGATGACCAACCAATCCGGAATGTCCATTTATCTCGCCAGGCTCTACAGCCAGATGCCATGGGAGGATTTCAAATACATGGCCAGATGGGGATTCAACTACAGTTCGTGGCTTGGATGCCTCGGAGTTGAAGGAACCGGCGAGGCCGTAACAAGAGACGACATCAGCAGATCCTTCGTAGGTGAAAACACCCCTTGGTGGTCAAAGTCTTATGTGCTAATCCATGATGCGAACCATCTGATAGAAACGCTCCCCGACTACAGGAGCAACTATCCGGAAGTCACTTACGATGAATTCCTGGGACAAGGATATTTCGTGAGAGCATATTCCTATTATCAGATGGCCCGCAGGTACGGCGGCGTTCCGCTGGTGCTCAAACAGGTTCAGTATTCGTCAGACGGAGAGATAGAAGTCCCTCGCTCTTCCGAAAAAGACACCTGGGACCAGATACTAGCTGATTTCGACCAGGCAATCAGCCTGCTTCCTGAAACTGCCACCTTCGACGGATCGGCCAACAAGTACGTGGCTCTAGCATTCAAGGCAGAGGCCATGCTCTATGCAGGCTCGGTGGCGAAGTACAACGAGCAGGTGACCGGACGGCTCACTGGCATCGGCGAGAAAAGCGGCAACCGCGTCATAGGCTTTGCCTCCGATGAATGGCAGTCCTGCTCCATCAAATATTTCTCAGAGTCGTATAAGGCTGCCCGAGAAATCATGCAATCCGGGAAATATTCTCTCTATCTCAAAGCCTGGAAAGCCAATGACAAGGAGGCTCAGTATCAGAACATGGTTGACATGTGGAAAGACGAGACAAGCACTGAGAACATCCTAGTAAGGAAATATGAATATCCTACCCTCTCCCACGGCCTCGATGCCTACAGTTCTCCATTCGTATTTAGGTCTCCGCTTTCGGCAGGAACCTGCCCTACGCTGGACTTCATGGAGCTGTTCGACGGATTCGACCGATACGCCGACGGCAGCATCAGGGTCACTGACGGGACGAACCATGCGAACGGACATTACCTTATGTACGACAAGCCTATGGATTTCTTCGCAAACGCAGAGCCGAGGCTCCGAGCCTATGTCATATTCCCATTCGATGAATTCAGAGGCACCCAGATAGAAACTTACTCTGGTGTCTACACTGGCAGCACGCCAGTCTCCCCTCTCAAGACAGATTATTCTTATGGAGCTGCGGGAACCGGCTACCAAACACTGGCAGCATATACCGGAACCCCTAAAACCTTGTACATGAGCCCGAACACCGGTTCCAACCAAGAAATCGTGACCCTTAGCGATGGTTCCACCATGACGGCGTCCGGCGAAAACGGTCCTTTCTACTCTAACGGTGAGGCAACCATCACCGGCCTATATCTCAGGAAATACCTCGACCCGGACCTGAAGCTCGAGGACATCGGAGAAGGCAAATCCGACCAGCCTTTCATCCTGATGAGATATGCCGACGTACTTTTGGCTGCCGCCGAGGCCGGCGTGGAGCTTTCGATTGCAGGAGCTTCTTCTCCGGTCGCCGGAGACGATATGCTGGAGATTGCAACCCAGGCAATCAATTCCATCCGCCAAAGAGCAGGAGCGACCCTCCTGGACTCGAAGCTTTCGGCAGACAACGATAGCCGCGACATCGTAAGGAAGGAGCGTCGCAAGGAGCTTGCATTCGAGCACAAGTCCAAGTGGGACATAAGGCGCTGGAGGGTGATCGACGAAGAGAATAGAGACGGCTTCTGGGGCGTAAAGAAAGAATCGGACACTTACAGCAGCGGAGTATATTTCCGTTTCAGTGGACTGTTCACGTTCTATTCCACCAAAGCGTCCAAATGGTTCTTCGACGAATCATTCCAGCAAATCTCTCAGAAGACTTTCAGTTATTCTCCTCTGGACTATTACTTCGAGATTCCTGGCTCAGAAGTCTCAAAAAGCAAATACATCGATCAACAGCCTAACAGATAAAATCATGAAAAAGACAATAATATATTCTTTAGCGTTAGCAACGATATCCCTCTCACTCTCGTCATGCTCGCTTTTCGAGCTCGACAATTATGACGAGCCTTCCGAGACCATCAAGGGAGCAGTGACGGATGCTGCCACCGGAGAACCAGTCCTCACCGACCAAGGATCCGAAGGAATCAGGGTAAGACTCACGGAATTGAGCTACGGAGATAACGTTGAGCATAATCCCGATTTTTACTGCCGTCCGGATGGGACATACCAGAATACCAAGATATTCAAAGGGAACTACAACATCCGCATCGACGGCCCATTCATCCCGCTGGTCAGGGAGACCTCTGACGGAACCGTGATCGCTGATGAGTCAGTCACGACCGACATCAAAGGCACTACCGTGGTGAATTTCAAGGTGCAACCATTCCTGAAGGTAGAGATTGTCGGGATTCCTCAGATAAGCAACGGGAAGATCTCGGCGAAAGTGAAGGTCACCAGAGCCGTGTCCAAAGATGAATTCCGCACCAAGATTGAGCCTATGGGCAACTACGATGAATCCTTCACCAATGTGACCGACATCCAGTTTTTCGTAAGTTATTCATCTACGGTCGGCTACAGGGCGAGAGACGAGAGATGGTCCAGCAAGATTGAATATGCCGGGGCATCTTTTGAACCTCTCCTCGGACAGGAGGTGGAGATAACTTCCGCAGGAACTATTCCATCGAACAGGAAGGTATTCATCAGAGCCGCCGCTCGCATCAATTATGCGACTCCTATCGGAAGCGGTACTCGTCGCTGGAACTACAGCGAAGCGATGGAAGTCAACGTACCTTAATAACGCATGCTGAAAATGAGACTTCATTCATTGCTTTCATGCACTTCATGGCTTGTCTTGGCCGCCTCTGCCTGCTCAACGCAGCAGGCGGCCAGAGAACAGGCTCCAACAGACATCAAGACCACTTTCCAGACATCCAGGGAATGGCGTCCGACGATCGATAACAGGGCTGATGCCGTGATGGTGTACGGCGTCGGAGGCAATCCCACAGACAAAGACGGAGGAAAGACTTCGCTTGAATCAAGGCTGGCATCCTGGAAAGAAAGGGGCTACGTAACACATTTCATGACCGGAATAGCCTGGGGTTCGTATCAGGACTATTTCACTGGAGGATGGGATGGGAAAATGCATCTGGATGAAGGACAGGTCTCGAGGCAAGGCGACACCATCTGGCATGGCCACATGGTACCATACATTGTGCCTTCCGAAAACTACCTGAGATATTTTAAGGAAAAGCACATCAAGCGAGTGATAGATGCTGGAGTGGACGCCATATTCCTAGAAGAGCCGGAGTTCTGGGCAAGAGCCGGCTACAGCGAGGCTTTCAAGAAAGAATGGAAGGAATATTACGGAACGCCATGGAGGCCGCAGGATGAATCTCCGGAAGCCACCTACCTTTCCAGCAAGCTCAAGTATCACCTCTACTACAGGGCACTCAACGAGGCATTCACCTATGCCAAGGAATATGGGAAGTCTCTCGGCAGAGAGATAAAATGCTATGTGCCGACGCACTCGTTGCTGAATTATTCACAGTGGCAGATCGTCAGCCCTGAAGCCAGCCTCGCATCCCTGCCTTGCGTGGACGGTTACATTGCACAAGTCTGGACCGGGACATCCAGAGAACCGGATTACTTCAACGGGGTGCGCAAGGAGAGGGTGTTCGAGACTGCGTACCTGGAATATGGCTGCATGAGGTCCATGACTGCGCCCACTGGCAGGAAAGTCTGGTTCCTGACAGATCCAATCGAGGACTTGCCAAGGGACTGGGAAGACTATCGCAGGAATTATCAGGCGACGTTCACCGCCCAGTTGCTATACCCGGACATAGACAGCTACGAAATAATGCCTTGGCCAGAAAGGATATACGAGGGTCTTTACAAGAAAAGCGCGGACAGCGACGAGAAAATCCGCATACCGAAGGACTATTCCACTATGATGCAAATCATGATCGGAGCCCTTAACGACATCCGCAAATCCGACAGCAAGCTCTCCGGCTCGCAAGGAATCAGCGTTCTCATGGGCAATTCTCTGATGTTCCAAAGATTTCCGCTCCACGACGGCTATGATGACCCTCAACTCTCCAATTTCTATGGACTCGCCCTCCCTCTGTTGAAAAGAGGAATCCCAATAGGAATCTCCCATATAGAAAATCTCGGATACAAAGAGGCATTGGAGGATGTCAAAATACTGCTAATGACATATTCTAACATGAAGCCTCTGGATCCAAAAGCTCATGAATATCTCGCAGACTGGGTAAAGGGCGGGGGCGTGCTGATTTTCAGTGGCAGAGACGACGATCCTTTCCAGAGCGTGCAAGAATGGTGGAACACAGAAGGCTACAGTTTCACGGCACCATCCGACCATCTATTCTCCCTGATGGGCATAGAAGCTGGATCACCCGAAGGGGAATATTCGTACGGTAAAGGCACTGTGCACATCCTTCGCCACGACCCTAAGGAATATGTTCTCGTCCCCGGTGGCGACAGGCAATTGCTTGAAACCGTAACCTCCTTATACGAGAATGCCACGAAAGGAGAAAAGCTGGAATTGAAAAACAATTTTACCCTCGAACGCGGACCTTACACACTAGCCGCAGTCCTCGACGAAAGTGTCAGCACGGATCCCCATGTCTTAAAAGGATGCTACATAGACCTTTACGATCCGACTCTGCCTGTACTGTCGGAAAAACGAATCGAGCCCGGCACTCAGTCCCTGCTTTACGATGTCTCGAAGGCTGGGAAGGCCCCTAAGATCATCGCGGCTGCCAGCAAGGCTTACGACATCAAATCTGGGAGGCATTCCTTCTCTTTCACGGCCAAGAGCCCTTCCGAGACGATAAACGTCTCCAGGATCCTTCTGCCTCGTAAGCCAAAGAGCGTGAGCGTAGACGGGAAGGATGTCCTTGGCGAGATTTCGTGGGATGAAGCAAGCAAGACCTGCCTGCTCAAATTCAGCAATAATCCTGACGGAATAGAAGTAAATATTTCGTGGTAAGAGAATTATAGCTTAATTTTGCATAAAAACAACAATCATTAAATGAGAAAATGGATAATTGCGGCGGCAGCAATTACCTGCGCTGCCTGTGGCACGACTGAGAATCATTACGACATGCTGGATCCGGTGGATTACGTAAACACGCTGACTGGCACGGAATCTACTTACGAGTTGTCAACCGGCAACACTTATCCCGCCGTCGCCATGCCTTGGGGGATGAACTTCTGGACCCCGCAGACAG